>Ga0207941_1000041_pt1 | contig 38313 bp, 34 predicted proteins | sample LakMenEpi13Sep12_FD_150695 | JGI IMG/M metagenome (GOLD analysis project Ga0207941, IMG submission 150695) | Freshwater microbial communities from Lake Mendota, WI - 13SEP2012 deep hole epilimnion (SPAdes) | ecosystem: Environmental > Aquatic > Freshwater > Lake > Epilimnion/Euphotic zone ...
CCGCCGATTCCGGTTCGTCGTCGGAGAGTGGGGGGATCGCCGCCGAATTCGAACGCACCGATGGGGTGAGCGTGCAGTTCAGGCTGATGCCGGTACCCATGGGGATGCCCAAGGCCCACCCTGGGGCGATAGTGGGCCTGCGCCTGATCTGTGAACCCACGGGCCGGCCCCAGCTCTGCGTGATCCTCTGCTCCGAATCGGGGGGCTGCATGCGGCTTGAATCCGGAGGCATGGCGGCCCTTGAGCTGGCGGAGGAGGTGGTGCCCCTGCCCGAGGAACACGAGGAGATGGAGATGGCGCGCCTGCTCTCCGGTGGCCACGACTCCACCAACCCCCTGCTCGCCTCCGCCGCTCCCCTGGCAGCCCGGATCCTGCCGGACTGAGGCTCTCCTGCGGCATGAGACGAATGTCCCCCCGCTGGCGGCCGGGCGGCTGGCAAGCTGCCTGCGGCCCCTTCCCCAGCGGCGTTTGCCCATGGCCTGCCTGATCGCCGCGCCCTGCAGCGGCAGCGGCAAGACCCTGCTCAGCCTCAGCCTCGCCGCCGTGGCCTGCGAGCGGGGGGAAAGGCTACAGCCCTTCAAGGTGGGGCCCGATTACCTCGACCCCCAGTTGCTCTCCGCCGTGGCCGGCCGGGAGTGCCGCAACCTCGATCCGATCCTCTGCGGAGAGCCCTGGGTGCAGAGCAGCTTCCGCTGGCATGGCAGCCGGGCGGATCGGGTGCTGGTGGAAGGCGTGATGGGGCTGTTCGATGGACGTGGGCCCAGCTCCGAGGGAAGTTCGGCGGCGGTGGCCGCCCTGCTGGACCTTCCCGTGGTGCTGGTGGTGGAGGCCTCCCGGCAGGCCGGCTCCCTGGCCGCCCTGGTGCGCGGTTTCCGGGACCACGGGCCGCCGCAGGTGCGCCTGGCCGGGGTGGTGCTCAACCGGGTGGGCAGCGAGCGGCACCGGGCCTTGCTACTGGAGGCCCTGGCCAGCATCGAGGTTCCCCTGCTGGGGGTGTTGCCGAGCCACCCCTCCCTGGAGCTCCCCTCCCGCCACCTGGGACTCCTGCCGCCCCAGGACCTTCACGACCTGGGAGAGCGACAGCCGGTCTGGGTGGAGCTGGCGCGGCGCCACCTGGATCTCGAAAGGCTCTGGCCACTGCTGTCCCCTGTGGCCCCCGATCCCGGCCTCTGCGATCCGATCGGTTCCTTGGTGGGCCCGCCACCCCCCCGACCAGACCTGCCGGTGGCCATCGCCGCCGACGCTGCGTTCCACTTCCGCTACCCGGAAACCACCGAACTGCTGCAGGCGGTGGGACTCAAACCGGTGAGCTGGAGTCCACTAGCGGATCAGCCGCTGCCCGCCAGTACCCGGGCGATCCTGCTGCCGGGTGGCTACCCGGAACTCCATGCCGAGCGGCTGGAGACCTGCCAACGCAGCCTGGGACAACTGGCCGCCGCGGCAGCTCGGGGAGTGCCGATCGTGGCGGAATGCGGAGGGCTGCTGCTGTTGGGCGCCACCTTGGAAGATGGCACGGGACAGCCGCGGTCCATGGCCGGAGTGCTGCCATTCCAGGCCCGCCGCGGTGAGCTCAGCCTGGGCTACCGCGACGCCCAGACCCTGGCGGACGGCCTGCTGGTACGCCGGGGGGAGACCTATCAGGGACACGAATTCCACCGCTGGCAAATCGCCATCGAGCCCGAGCCCAGGTCGGCTGAGCCGCAGGGAGCACCCCTGTGGAGGCTGGCGGGGTGGGGAGCGGCCAGCCGGCCGGAGGGGTGGACCGGCGCTGACCTGCACGCCAGCTGGCTGCATCTTCACTGGGCCGGATCTCCCCAACTGGTGAGACGCCTGGCGGCCCGGATCGAGGCAAGGGCGGATCAGGCGAGGAGGTCGCGGACCTCCTCGGGGGAGGGAGGGAGGCTGTCGTCCTTGGCAGGGGGTTCTGAGGAAGAGCGGGTGGAGGAGAAATGCAACGAATCGGAAGGCGGGTGGTGGCCACCGAATTCGGCCTGCAGCACTCGGTCGAGATAGGGCTTGTCATGAATCACATGGCGCCGCCGCAGGATGGGGCGGAACAGCCCCAGGAAATCCTCGGAGCTGGTGCGGCACCAGTCGCGGAAGCGCGACTCCGGCCGCAGCGCCAGCAGGAGGAGAACCACCAATGGAATCAGGGCCAAGGCCAGGGATGCCGGAGGCAGGGCCCGGAGGTCGGCCTCGAACTTCAGCGGCAGCGACACGGAGCTGGTCCCGTGGATGGTCGACGCTTGCGCGACCTGATAGGGAGAAACCTTCTCGGCCAGGCCTGAGGACCCATCGATTGAAAGGAAAGTACTCGGCTGGATGCTTACCTGAGCCATTGATTACCTATTTTTGACTAACCGTAACCCTTAATCACCATTCTGCAGCACCTGAGCAAAAAAAGCGGCGTTTATGCCATATCTGCATCACCCCCAATTCGTGCCAAAGCAGCTGCCCCGACACGAGAGAAAAGCGAAAATGGTTTACAAACTCACGATCTGCCTGCCGGCCCCTCGCCCCTGTGCCTAGAAAACTCGCCAGTGGCCGCGCGGCGCGATCCGTGCCAGCGTGAGGTGGGCCGGATCAAGCGCGCCCACTCCTCGCCACAGCTCTCAGCGCCATGGATAGTCGCGAACACGCCAGACGCCTCGGCGACCCAGGGTTCGGTCGAATGGACAGCGATTCCCCGGCATCGGCCCGGCGGCTGCGGGGTCGGCGCGCCGCCGCCGTGGAACGACGCTTTCTCCAGCCCAGTCACCCGCGCAACGGCAGCCCGGCCGAACGCTGGCGCCTGATGGTGAGGGGTCGGGTGCAGGGGGTCGGGTATCGCGCCGGCTGTTGTCGTCGAGCCAACGAACTGGGGCTGAGCGGCTGGGTGCGCAACCTGTCGGATGGCTCCGTGGAGGTGGAGGCGGAGGGCCTCCCCCAGCAGCTCGCCGAACTGGTGCTCTGGTGCGAGAAAGGCACGCTGCGGGCCCAGGTGACCGGGCTAGGCACCACCAGGGTGGCGGCGACCGGCGACGACTGGTTCGAGATCCGCGGCTGAAAGCGAGGGGCCGGGGCGCGGCGCGTCAACGGTGCCGGTGCTGAGCGCACTGGACCCAGCGGCAGAGTCCACAATGACCCCAATCGGTGGGTCGCCCCTGAACCTCCTCAGCCTCGGGGCTGAACTGGCCGGCTTCGGCCTGGCCATCGCCTTCAGCCCGCTTCACATCGCCCTGCTACTGCTGCTTCTCTTGGGGCCCGACCCCCTCCGGCGTGGCGGCTTGTTCGTGGCGGCCTGGTTGCTCACCTCGGCCCTAGAACTCGCCCTGATGCTCAGCCTGGGCCATGGCCTGGTGCTGCCGATGGAGAAAGGAAGCCAGCACCGCACGGGTCTGGATCTGCTGGCGGCCGGGGCCCTACTGGCTTTGGGCCTGCGGGAACTCCTGAACGCTGGGGAGGAGGGGGAGTCGCCGGCCTGGAGCCGCAGGCTCGCTGGCTTCGGCGCCCTGCCCCTGCTCCCCCTGCTCGGCCTGAGTTCGCTCGTGCAGGTGGTGAGCCCCGACGATCTGTTTCTCTACGCAAAAGCCAGCGGCAACCTGCTGGCGGCAGATCTCGACCGGAGCCGGGAATGGCTGTTGGGTGGATTCTTCACCCTGAGCACGGCTCTGCTGCTGCTGGTGCCGCTGCTGGCCATGGCCGTGCTTGGACGGGAGCGGCTGATCCCGGGCCTGGAAGGGGGAAAATCCTGGCTACTCAGGAATGCCGACCCGCTGGTGGGACTGGTGAGCCTGGCCCTGGCGGTCTATCTGGGCTGGCAGGGCATCGAGGGCCTGCGGCTTGGCTAACCGCCGATTGGCTCCTTCACCCCATCCCGCAGCCAGGTGCCCCACCCCTCCCGATCGGATCCCGCCCGCGCCACCAGGCTGACCGCCCGGCTGGCCCGGCTCACCGCTACATAAACCAGCTGGCGCCGCAGCACCGGATCCTTCGGCCAGAACACATCGGCATCCACAAACACCTCTGAGAAGGTGCTGCCCTGGCTGCGATGCACCGTGAGCACCGCCGCTGGCCCCAGCCAGGCGAAGGAATCCCGCAGCAGAAAGAAACGACGCCAGAGGGCCCGGCCCTCCTGCCTGCCGGCCTCACGGGCCTCCTGGCGCAGCCGCTGCAACACCCCATCGAGCGCCAGGCGCCCCGGGGACCCCAGCGGCGGCAGGAGGCGCAGGGCCAGCTGGCTCGCGCCAGCCTCCACCGTGGCGGTGAGGGTGTCGATCACCGGGACCTCCTGGCCCCCCAAGGGTCCGCTGGCGATACCGAAGTCGGCCAAATCACAGCGCTCCGGGGCAACATCCCGCACCACCAGCTCCCGGTTGGAGCCCAGCACCATGTCGGGCTCCTCGCCGCCCTCCTCCCCCGAACGGCAGGCCGGCGCCATCACCGCGGTGCGAGTGATCAGCACCTCGCCCGGCAGCACTGGCAACTGGTCGGCCATGGAGCCATGCAGGGCCCGCCGGGCGATCGGGACCAACTGCTCCAGGGAGCGGTTCGTGTAGCAGAGAATGCGGGCGAGATCGGGGGCATCGGCTTCGGCGCTGCGGCGCAGGGCCTCCTGGGCCGCCACCAGCCAGCTGGCGCGATCGAGGGCACACACCATGCCCTGGTCTGTGCGGACCGGCACCAGGGGGGGCGGGGGGCTGCAGGGAAGCTCTCCCTCCCGCAGGCCGGAGGCCAGTCGCAGCACGGGGCCCTGGTGGCGCACCACCTGCAGCAGGCTGGCGCAGCGGGCCCTCCCAAGCGCGAACACGGGGCTTAGGGCCTCTCCAACCGGCGGAAGCTGGGCCGGATCGCCCACAAACACGATCCGGGTCCCGAAGGAATGGGCACAGCGCAGGGTGATCTCCAGCAGGGTGCTGTCGACCATGGAGGCCTCATCAACCAACACCAGACCCAAGTGTTCAAGGGCCTGGGCGGTCTGCTCGGTTTCCTCGCAGCGCTCCAGATCCCGTTCCCGCTTCAGCCGCAACCGCAGCAGGCGATGGATCGTGGATGGATACCAGGTGGGCCTTAGGCCCGCCAGCTCCAACTGCCCCCTCAACACGCCAACGGCCTTGTGGGTGGGGGCTACCACGGTCCAGCAGAGGCCGGCGCTCTCCACCAGGGCGAGCAGCCGGATCGAGAGGAAGGTCTTGCCGCTGCCGGCGTAACCACTGAGCACAAAGGGGGTGCCATCGGCAGGAGCGACCAGCCAGGTGGCGAAGGCGGCCTGCACGGCCTGCTGTTCAGGGGTGAGGGCCTGATCCCCGACCCCCACTCCGGGAAGGGCGCTCACCCAACCGGGCTGAGCACGCGGGTGAGCACCCCGACCAGATGAAGGGGCGAGCCCACCAGGGCCAGGCCCAGCAGGGCCACCAGGGGACCGATCAAGCTTCCTACCAGAACTTGGAGCCTGGTGTGGCCGATGTTCTCCTTGAGCGGATGTTCCCAGATAGCACCGCCGACATCGCCGTTCCGCTCCCGGCCTTGGGCCAGGGCGTTCACCCGGGCGGCGGTTTCACCCGCGGCCCGGCGCACGCCGGTCGCGTCGTAGAGGACGATGAAGGCCACGGCGGCCGCCAGGGCAAAGAGCGGATCCTGGTAGCCCTGATACCAACCCACCCCCGCGGCGGTGCCGGTCATCAGGGCGGAATGGCTGGAGGGCATGCCACCGGTCTCGAGGAGCACCTCGGGGCGCCAGCGGCCGTGGAGCACGAACTCCACCGCGAGCTTGGAGAGCTGGGCCACGCCGCAGGCGGCCAGACCCCACCAGAGCACGGCGTTGTCGAAGAGATCGCGAACCATCAGCAGCAGATGGCCGGAATCACTGGAAATCGGTGGGGTCATCGGTCGCGGCTGGTGATGTAATCGGCCAGGGCCAGGAGTGGAGCGGCCCGGTCCCGCCAGGGTTCGAGCGCCGCCTTGGCCTCGGCCACCAAACCATCGGCACGGCGCCTCGACTCCTCCAGCCCTAGCAACTTGGGATAGGTGGTCTTGTCAGCGGTGAGATCCTTGCCGGCCGTCTTGCCGAGCACATCGCTGCTGGCGGTCACATCCAAGATGTCATCGATGATCTGGAAGGCCAAGCCGATGCCGCGGGCATAGGTGTGCAGGGCGGCCTGCAGGGTGGCATCCGCACCGGCGACCAGGGCGCCGCTGATCACACAGGCCCGCAGCAGTGCACCCGTCTTGTGGAGGTGGATGTATTCCAGGGTCTCGAGATCCACCGATTTGCCCTCGCTCTCGAGGTCCACCACCTGGCCGCCCACCAGCCCCGGTGCCCCGGACGCCAGCGAGAGCTCCCCCACCACCTGCAGCAGCCGCTCGGCGGACACCCCGGGGCTGCGCAGGGCCACCATCTCGAAGGCCCGGGTCAGCAGGGCATCGCCGGCCAGGATGGCATTGGCCTCACCGAACATCTTGTGGTTGGTTGGCCGACCCCGGCGCAGGTCGTCGTTGTCCATGGCGGGGAGGTCATCATGGATGAGCGACATGGTGTGAATCATCTCCAGCGCCACCGCAGTGGGCAGGGCCAGGTCGCCCTCCCCACCGGCGAGCTCAAAGGCCGCCAGACAGAGGATCGGCCGCAGCCGCTTGCCCCCGGCCAGCAGGGAATAACGCATGGCTTCCGACAGCGACTCGGGCCGCTCCAGAGCCAGGGAACCATCCAGGGCAGCCTCCACGCGAAGCCGTGCCGCCTCCAGGTAAGCGGCGAAATCGAACGCCCAGGGGGCCACGGCAGGGGGTGCCGGCTCGGCAGTGTCCTGGGACGTGCTCACCGCCGCAGCCATGACTTCATAAATTCTGCGGCCATTGTCTCAGGCCGTTGACCCGGAACCGGAGAGGCGGGGGCCCGGAGTCATGGACCGAAGCAACCGGGGCTCAGAGCGAGGCTCCGTCGAGCGGGAACGCTCAGGGCTCCGGTGAAGACGACCGCTGCTGGGCTCTGCAGTCGGGAAGGAGGTAATGCCTGGCGATGGCGAAGAGCGTGGCGTCGTCGAGCTTGTCGGCCTCGAGGGAGAGCACCCCCACCACCCGTTTACGCAGATCGGGCCGCTCCTGCTCCAGCAGATGGGTGAGGTGCAGCAGGCTCTCATCGCTGTCGTCTTCGTCCGCCGAGGCGCCGGCGAGGGAATCGACCGCCTTGGGGATCCTGCTGAGCTGGCCGACCAGCAGGGCCCGCTCGATTCGCTCCAGCATCGCCACGATCCGGCGCACGTAGGGCACCGTGCGCTGATCCCGATGCAGGGTGATTTCGCCATGCAGCCAGCGACCCAGCGACAGGATGGAGGCATCGGCCAGCCCCTGATCATTGATCCAGTAGACGCGGGTGGCCTCCTGGCCCACCCAGAGAATCGCCGCAGTCATCGGCGTCGGCGTCGGCACGATGGCTGCGCCCCCCCCCTCCCGCAACAGGCCGGTCTGGCGCAGCACCAATTGGAGGCGGATCAGGGCGGCTGGATCCAGCCCAGATCCGGTCTGGATCGGCGCATCCCCCAGCATCCACAGGCCGCTGCGATCACCTCGCGAGATCTGCCAGTGGTGGTTGTCCACACTGCGGATCATGGCGCCATGGGCACGCAACAGAGCCTCCACATCGGTGAGCCGGAGGCTGCCCCGCAGCGCTCCCGGCGGAATGGTTCCGTCGAGTGGGCCTTCATCCATGCTCGTTCCCCCGGCTTGCCTGTGATTCCAGGCTCTTGACCGCGCCCCAGGGCTGGGGGCCCCTGCAGCAAATCAGGGCGCGATGGGCTGCAGGGCACGGGAGCGGCCGGGGCAGAACTGCAGCTCAGATCAGCAGGTCGGCCAGGGGAGTGGCATCAAGACCATGACGACGGCACCAGGCCACCACTGTGTTGACCAGCAACATGCTGACCGTCATCGGACCCACGCCCCCCGGGACCGGGGAGATGGCGGCGGCCAGGGGCTCCACCTCCTCGAAACGCACATCTCCACAGAGCCGGCTCCGGGCCCCGATCCCTTCGTCGGGATCGGGATCGAGCCGGTGGATTCCCACGTCCACCACCACGGCACCAGGTTTCACGTGCTCGGCTCCCACCATGCGGGGTCGGCCGGCGGCCACCACCAGCACATCGGCGCTGCGGGTCAGGGCCGCCAGATCGGTGGTGTGAGAATGGGCCACACTCACTGTTGCGTTCGCGGCCTGGAGCATCAGGGCCATCGGCTGACCCACCAGGATGCTGCGGCCCACCACCACCGCCCGGCGTCCGGCCAGCTCCACACCGGCATCGACCAACAGGGCCATCACACCGGCCGGGGTACAGCTGCGGGGCCCCGGCTCTCCCTTTAGCAGCCGTCCGAGGTTGAGGGTGTGGAGGCCATCGGCATCCTTGTCGGGGTTGATCGCCGCCAGCAGGGGACCCTCCGCCAGCCCGGTCGGCAGCGGTAGCTGCAGCAAGATGCCATCGACGGCCGGATCGGCATTGAGCCTGTTGATGCAGGCCTGCACCTCGGTCGCCGGCGTGGCGGCGGCCAGATGGGCCCCGAGGTTGCGGATCCCGATCCGGCTGCAGGCCTTCTCCTTATTGGCCACGTACACCCCGCTGGCGGGATCGTCGCCGACCCGGAGCACCGCCAACCCCGGGGGCCGGCCCGCCGCCTCCAGTCCGGCGGCCACCACCGCCTGCAGCTGCTGCTCGATCCTGGCGGCCAGGCGACGTCCGTCGAGGAGAGTGGCCATCACACCCTTGCAGCTGGTGCCAGCATGACCCGGACCGGGGATTGCGCCAGTCCGCCCCTGCCTGGCACGGCGGGCGCCTTTGACTAGGTTGAAGCGATGGCACAAGGGCTGAAACTGCTGTGGCGGCAACTGCTGCGGCTCGAGCGGCCGCGTCAAGCTCTGGTCCGGTGGCGGGCCGCTGGCATGGCGGCCGTACTGCTCTCCTGCCTGGTGGTGGCGCTGGTTTCGAGCTGGCCCTGGCTGGTGGAACCCAGCCTGCGGCCGGGGCTCCCCGCTCCCTTCACCGTGCGCGCCCCGCGGGACAGCCGTGTGATCGACAGCGCGGCCCTGGAGCGGCGCCGCAGCCAGATGGGCCCCCGGTCCCAGGTTCAAATGGTGGACCCGGCAGCCAACAGGATCCTTCAGGAGGATCTGGAACGGCGCCTCAGCCAGGTGCGCCGGCAAAGCGGTGGCGATCCCCAACAGCTCGACGCCCTCAATCTCACCGCCGAGGAGAGCCGCTGGCTCGATCAGCAGACCCAGACCCAGCTGATTGCCTGGGAGACCGCCGTGCGCCAGGCCCAGCTGCGCATGCTCACCCAGGGGGTCGTGGCAAGCCTGGCCGATGAGTCGCTGCGATCGGCGGCCAACCTGCACCTCGACGGCCAGCCCAACCCGGCCCGCAGCCTGGGCAGCCGGCTCGTGGCCGAAGCGCTGCAGGGCCGCACCAACCTGCGCACCGATGCCCTTCTCACCCAGCGGCGGATCGAGCAGATCGTGACCCAGCAGGGGCTCCCCACCCTGGCGGTGAAACGGGGCGACCTGATCACCCGGCAGGGCGAGCCGATCACGCCCCAGGCCTTCGATGTGCTCGACCACTTCAACCTGATTAACCGCCGACCCCTGCTGCTGCCGTGGCTGCTGCATCTAGTTGAGGCCTTGGCGGCATCGGGCGTGATGCTGCTGGTGATGCGGCGCTGGCGTGCCAGCTTGGAACCTCGTCAGGCCCTGTTGGCCCTGGCGATGCTGCTGGTGGTTCAGAGCTGCAAGCTCTGGCTGGGGGACAAGGTGAGCCCCTTGGCCCTGCTGGTGCCCCCCACCCTGCTGCTGGCCCAGGGCCTGGGCACGCCTGCCGGCCTGGCCTGGCTGGCGGTGGCCAGCCTCCTCTGGCCCTACCCGCTGGGCAGAAACCTCGAACCCCGGCTCGTGGTGGCAGCCTTGGTAGCAGCGGCCGCGGCGGTGCTGGCCGGGCGTCAGCGGAACCGCGCCCAGCTGCTCCAGCTCGCGGTGCTTCTGCCCCTCGGCGCCCTGCTGCTTCAGGTTCCCCTGCTGCATCTGCACCGGGGGGCACCGGCAGGGGTGACGATGGCCGCCGATGCCGATCTCCTCGGTGAGGCCGTGCTCGTGGGCGGACTGCTGATGGGCGGCCTGTTGCTGGCGCCGCTGGTGGAAAGCTTCTTCGGCCTGCTCACCCGGGCACGGCTGATGGAGCTGGCCGATCTGGAGCGACCTCTGCTGCGCCGACTCTCCACCGAAGCCCCCGGCACCTTCGAGCACACGCTGATGATCTGTGGGCTGGCGGAAGAGGGCGCGCGGGCAATCCAGGCCGATGTCGACCTGATCCGCACGGGAGCCCTTTATCACGATGTCGGCAAACTGCATGGCCCCTCCTGGTTCATCGAGAATCAGGAGGACGGCCGCAACCCCCATGAGCAGCTGAATGATCCCCTGGCCAGCGCGGCGATCCTTCAGGCCCACGTGGATGAAGGCCTCAAACTCGCCCGCCGCCATCACCTGCCGCGTCCCCTGGCGGATTTCATCCCCGAACACCAGGGAACCCTCAAGATGGGCTATTTCCTGCATCAAGCGCGGGAAAGGGATCCGGGCATTGCCGAGGGCCGGTTCCGTTACCGAGGACCCATTCCGCGCAGCCGCGAAACGGCCATCCTGATGCTGGCCGACGGCTGCGAGGCTGCTCTGCGCTCCCTCCCGCCGAACACCTGCGAAGCCGAAGCCCGCGCCATGGTGCGCCGCATCGTCGAGGCCCGTCAGCAGGATGGACAGCTGGCCGCCAGCGGCATCAGCCGGGGCGAACTCGAGTTGGTGATCCGTGCCTTCGTGCGGGTGTGGAGAAGAATGCGCCACCGGCGCATCCCCTATCCGATCCCCTCCCGCAAGGGCTTCAGCGCCTGAGCCGCGGCCGGCTTCGGGCCAGCCTTCCGGCCAGCCCCCGACCCGATAACACCGCCAGGAGCCCGGCGACCAGTTCCAGCAGCAGCAGGGCCACCCCGCTCACCGATCCCCGCCCCAGCGCTCTCTCCAGGGCCAGGATCCAGCCGCTGAAGGTGGTGAGCGAACCACAGAAGCCGATGCCCACCAGCAGCATGGCCCGGGGACGCGGTGGCTCCGAGCCGGAAACGATGCCAATGACCAGGCAGCCGAGCACATTGGCCAGGGGATCGGCCTGAAGCAGCCAGCGCAGCAGGGCACCGGGGACGGCCCCGAGAGCGACCAGCAGCAGCTCCTCCGGGCGAGGAGGGAGGGGGGCCACTCGCGAGCCTTCAGGGCCGCACGGAGTCATGCCAGCCACCCTCCTAGCCCCCGGCCCGCCAGCAGCGCCAGCAGGCCCCCCAGCAGTGAACCGAGGGCAAGACCCAGGACCTGCCGGCGTTCCCCGAGCCGAAGAGAGGCCTCCAGTTCTGCTGCCAGGGTTGAGAAGGTGCTCAGGCTGCCCAGAAAACCGGTGCCGAGCAACAGGGGCAGGGCGGAGGCGGCCCTACCCCGCTCGTGCTGCCCGGCGGCGATCAGCAGGCCCAGTCCGAAGCAGGCCGCCAGGTTCACCGCAAAAGTGCCCCAGTGTCGCCGGGGCAAGCGGGGCTCCAGCTGATTCACCAGCCAGAAGCGGAGCCAGGCGCCCGGCACGGCACCGAGGGCCACGAGTAGGGCCGCTACGGGCGGCGGCAGGGGGGCCAGGGCCATCGGAGGGCTCAGCCGCGTCGGCGCTCGAACTCCGCTTTCAACCGCCGCTGCAGCACCAAACTGGCCGGCAGGAGCGTGATCAAGTTGGCGGCGATCAGGGGTCCATCGCCTACCAGCAGGCCATAGACGGCCCAGGCCGTAATCCCGATGGTCAGCAGGCCATAGCTGCGCAGCGAGATGCCGCTCACATCGGCGCCCCGCAGGGTCTTGATGGCCTGGGGAAAGAAGCTCAGCGTGGTGAGGGAGGCGGCGGCATAGCCGAGCAGGGTGACGGCGAAACCGGCCTGGGGCGCCATGGGCGGGGGGGACGTGAACCCTCAGCATGGTCCAGATCCCGCCCCCCTGCCCCGATGGCCCTGAGCTTTCGAGACCTCCAGCAGGAGCTCCGGCCGGAATGGATCGCCCCAGCCGGTGGAGAGGGGGCGGATCTGGATGTGCTGGTGCTGCCCTCTCTGTCGATGGACCGGGCCCAGATGGCCCTGGTGACCGGAGCCCATCACTACGAGGAACGCCAGCTCTTCGCTCTGGTGCGGCTGCGGGATCCTGGAGTGCGGATGGTGTACGTGAGCAGCAAGCCCCTGGCCGATCTGGTGGTGGATGCGGTGCTGGAGCTGCTGCCGGGCATCCCCGCCTCCCATGCCCGGCGGCGCCTCCACCTCTTCGATGCCGACGACGCCTCCGACCGGCCCCTGACGGAGAAGCTGCTGGAGCGACCGGCCCTGCTGGAGCGCATCGCCGAGCTGCTGCGACCCGGACGCAGCTTCATCCAGTGCTACGTGGTGACAGAACTGGAGAAGGAACTTTCGGAGCGTCTGCAGGTGCCCTTACTGGGCACCGACCCGGCCCTGGGTTGGTGGGGTAGCAAGAAGGGGAGCCGGGATCTGTTCGCCCGCTGCGGGGTGCCCCATCCCGCTGGCAGCGATCTGGTGCGGGACCTAGACGCTCTGGCGGAGGCGACCGCCACCCTTTGGGAAAGCCAGCCCGAGCTGGCACGCTGCGTGGTGAAGCTCAACGAAGGCTTCAGTGGCGAGGGGAACGCCCCTCTGGCGCTCGCTCCCCTAGCGCTCCATGAACTCACCGCACCAGAGCGGCGACAGCGGCTGCGGGAGGCACTGGAAACCCTGCCAATGCCGGCGTTGAGCTGGCGGCAACGGCTGGAGGAGCAGGGGGCCCTGGTGGAGGCCTGGCTGGAGGGAGGGGAGAGCCTGAGCTCCCCGAGCGTGCAGGGGTTCATCCATCCCGGCGGCGCGGTGGAGGTGCTCTCCACCCATGAACAGATCCTCGGCGGACCAAGTGGCCAGACCTACCTCGGCTGCCGCTTTCCGGCCGATGGCGCCTACCGCCGGGTGCTGATGGACCACGGCCTGCGAGTGGGTCAGGCCCTGGCCACCGAAGGTGCCCTGGAACGCTTCGGCGTGGATTTCATCGCCAGCTGCCTTGCAGGACACTGGGATGTCCAGGCGATTGAGGTGAACCTGCGCCAAGGGGGCACCACCCACCCCTACATGGCCCTCTGCGCCCTCACCACGGGACGGCTGGATCCAGCGAGCGGCCGCTTTCTCACCCCCACAGGGGAAGCCCTGCATTACCAGGCCACCGACAACCTCTGCGACGAACGGCTGCGGGGCCTGCTGCCGGTCGATCTGATCGACATCGTGGCGGAGGCCGGCCTCCACTACGACCCGGCCCGCCTGCGGGGAAGCGTGTTTCACCTGCTCGGCTGCCTCTCGGAATTCGGCAAGTTGGGCATGACCAGCATCGGCCGTGATGATCAGGAAGCGGATGCCGTGTTCCAGGCCACGGTGGAACGCCTGCTGGCCGGCGCCAGCCAGCGGCGCTCGGCAAGCCTCGACCACCTGATGCTGGCCGGCCGCTGAACCGCAGGGCAAGATCAGCTCAGGTTTCCCGCCTGACCCGTCACCATGGCCCAGCCGCCGGAATTCCAAGCAGCGCCGCCCTGGTTGGGCTGGTTCCAGTTGGGCCTGAGCTCGATGCTGGCGGTGCTGTTTCTGGTGATGCTCGCCTGGAGCCGGGAACAGGGAAGGGATCTGCGCCAGCTGCGGCTGCGGGTGGAGACCCTCGAGAGCAGCAGTTCCCTGGAGAAGGCCGCCGATCAGAACGGCCAGCTACGCACCCTGACCCAGCGGTTCGAGCAGCTCGAGGCCCGGGCTACGGAGCAGCTGGAACGGTCGGAGGCGGAACGGCTGCGGCTCCAGCAGCTCCTGGTGGAGATGCGCGAGCGGGCTGGCAGCTCTGGCCAGCAGCCCCGCGAGGCAGACCCAGCCCGCGATCCCCAGCCCAGCCGGCTGCCCACGCCCGGCGCCTCGGTGCTGCGACCGCCCCCACCACCGCCGATCCCCACGCAGCCGTAAGCGAGACCGCCGGGGATGAAATGCTGCAGGAGATTCGGTGGGGTCGCGTTCCAGCCCGCCGTTTAAATCTGTGCGCCAAGCCAGGAGCGATAAGCTTCTGAAGGCCCAACTTGGGTTTCAAGAACGGTTTCCACAACGGTTTCCACAACAATGAGTGTGCAGATGCAAGGATCTTTCTACCTTGATTCGCTGCCATTGGCAGAGCGTATTTATCGAAACCAACCTGACCTAGTAGCAAGAATTTATTCGGACCCCATCCAGCGGTACCTATCGGATGGCGTTGTCATCCTGCCCGGTGTTATCCCCTTGGACGTACTGGATCAACTTGATCGTGATCTTGAATCCCTTGCAGATCTTGAGGCAGCGCCAGAGATTCTGGGAAGCATCGAAATTGATGGGCCTAAGAAGTATTGTAAAGCTCGATTTCTGCGCAACCTTGGTGCCAAGGGTTTCCGCCAATAGCCCCCCGGCTTGAAGCTGGTTGACTTGCAGCGCTTTTTTGATTCGGCCAAGCAGCTGGCTTCTGCTGACTCAGTAACAGCCTTTATGGCAGAGCTGTTTGGCTCTCCGGCGGCGCTGATTCAAAGCCTGACCTTCTGGAAAAGTAGCGAGCAGTCGATACACCAAGACTTTTCCTATGTGCATCATCACAGGTAGCTTGGTCAGCTCGCCGCGGCCTGGATTTCCCTGGAGGATATCCAGGCTGAGGCCGGACCACTTATTCACTACAAGGGGTCCCATCTTCCGGATCAATTAGGTTTCCATGACTGGGGTGAGGGCTCAATCCTTGCCAGTCGAGATGCCGATTCGAGTGTTTTTGCAGGGTATAAAAATCATCTCGAGGAGATTGTTCGAAGTCGAGGGCTGCAGCCCAGTATCTTTTTGCCGAAGCGTGGTGATCTTCTGATCTGGCATGGCGCCTTGATTCATGGCGGAACCCCGATGCTGAATCCTGGGCTGACGCGCCGTTCATTTATATGCCATTACACCAGCATGGCTTCCCATAAGCAAGCCCAGCGATTCCGAGTCGGCATTGGTTATAGCTTTGACCTGCCACCCGCCCTGCCTTACAAGCCTTCAATGCCTCGCCGAATCGTGAGCAAAATGACAAGGATGATCGATCAGCTTAAAGGATAAATATCTGCGCTCTCCCAGTCTCAGCCCTTCACTGCATCGCCGCTTGCATTGGGAAGAATGAATCGTTGCAGGAGAATGAAGAGCAGCAGCACCGGCAGTATGGACACCACGGAACCGGCTGCCACCAGGCGCCAGTCGAGGGAAAAGCTGCTGGCCAATTGCTGCAGGCCCAGCGGCAGGGTGTATAGGCCGGGATCGTCCAGGATGATCAGGGGCCAGAGAAAATCGCTCCAGCTGCCGATGAACACGAACATCGCCAGCGTGATCAAATCGGAGCGGGCAGCGGGGATCATCACGTTCCACCACTCGCCCAGGGGCGAGCAGCCATCGATGCGGGCCGCCTCCTCCAGTTCCACCGGCACCCCCAGGAAGCTCTGGCGCAGTAGGAAGATGCCGAAAGCGGTTGCCGCCTGGGGAAGGATCAGGGCCCAGAGACTGTTGCGGAGCCCCAGCTGCACCATCAGCAGGTAGAGGGGGATCATCACCACCTGGAACGGAATCAGGATGGTGGCCACCACCAGGGCGAGCACCAGACCGCGGCCGCGAAAGCGGAGGCGAGCAAGGGGGTAGGCCGCCAGGGAACAGAAGAGCAAATTGGCCAGCACCGCCAGAGCGCTCACCAGGGCGCTGTTGCGCAGGTAGGTGAGCATCGGGTTGGCGGCGAACAGCTGGCCGTAGGCGGCCAAGCTGGGCTGGGAGGGCAGCAGGGCCGGCGGACTGGTGAAGATATCTTCAGCCGGACCCTTCAGGGAGGTGCTCACCAGCCACAGCAGGGGGAGCAGTACCACCAGGGCCAAAAGCAGCAGGAGCGTGAGCTGCAGGGCCGCGGCCCGGCCGGAGACCTGGAGGCCTGGAGAAGCTGGACGCATCGAGGGACTGGGCATTTCGCCACCACAGATTGGAGGCCGTCAGGCCCAGCTCGTCACAGCCGAGGTATCTCCGCCACCGGCAGCGGCGCCTTCTGAGGATGGAGCGGCGCCCGCTGTCGTCCGGCCACCAGCCGGTTGAGGGCATTCACGAAGGCCTGGGCCGCCGCCACCACGATGTCGGTGTCGGCCGCATGGCCGGAATAGAGCACCCCCTCGGCCCGCAGCCGGATGGTGACCTCGCCCATGGCATCGATGCCCTCGGTGACGCTCTTCACCGAGAACTCCACCAGCTCATTGGGTACCCCGGCCAGGCGGTTCAGGGCCTGGCAAACCGCATCCACAGGCCCGGTGCCGATGGCGGCCTCGCTGTGTTCACAGCCATCGCCCGTTTCCAGGGAGACCGTGGCGGTGGGGAGAAGACCGGTGCCGCAGCTCACCTGCACCCGCCGCAACAGGAAGCGCACCTCGCCTTGTTGCTGCACCTGCTCACTCACGATCGCCTCAAGGTCGCGGTCGGAGATCTCCCGTTTGCGGTCGGCCAGCTCCTTAAAGCGCACAAAGGCATCGTTGAGGTCTTCGCCCTCGAGGCTGTAGCCGAGGTCCTCAAGACGGGCGCGAAAGGCGCTGCGGCCCGAGAGCTTACCGAGGGAGATGCGGTTATCGGTGAGCCCAACGGTGCGGGCGTCGATGATCTCGTAGGTGAGCGGGTTCTTCAGCACGCCATCCTGGTGGATGCCCGATTCGTGGGCGAAGGCGTTAGCCCCCACGATCGCCTTGTTGGGCTGCACCGCCATGCCGGTGAGGTTGCTGACCAACCGCGAGGTTTTGGTGATCTCTTCGGTGCGCACCCCGGTGAGCGGCTCCGTGCTCTCGGCCGGGCGACCGAGGAAGGGGTTGTAGTAGCTGCGGCGGACGTGCAGGGCCATCACCAGCTCCTCGAGCGAGGCGTTTCCGGCCCGCTCGCCGATGCCGTTGATGGTGCATTCGAGCTGGCGGGCGCCGCTTTTCACCGCCTCGAGGAAATTGGCCACCGCCAGGCCGAGGTCGTTGTGGCCGTGCACGGAAATCACGGCCTGGTCGATGTTGGGCACCGAGCGGTTGATGCCGGCGATCAGGTCACCGAATTCCGCCGGAGTGGCATAGCCCACAGTGTCGGGGATGTTGATGGTGGTGGCGCCAGCGCTGATGGCGGCCTCGATCACCTGGTGCATGTACTCCGGATCGCTGCGACCGGCGTCCTCGCAGGAGAACTCGACGTCGTCGACGAGGGAGCGGGCGTAGGCCACCATCTCGCGGGTGATCTCCAGCACCTCGGCGCGGCTCTTGCGCAGTTTGTGCTCCAGGTGGATGTCGCTGGTGGCGATGAAGGTGTGGATGCGGCGGCGGGCGGCGGGAGCCACCGCCTCGGCGCAGGCCCTGATGTCGCCGGCGGCGGCGCGGGCCAAGCCGCAGATCACCGGGCCCTCGGGGGTGCCGACGGTGGCGGCGATGCGCTGGACGGCGTTGAAGTCACCGCTGCTGGCAAAGGGGAAGCCGGCCTCAATGATGTCGACCCCGAGGCGGGCGAGCTGTTGGGCGATGGCGAGCTTCTCCTCCAGATTCAGGCTGGCGCCGGGCGACTGCTCGCCATCGCGGAGGGTGGTGTCGAAGATCAGAACCCGACCGGGATCGCGCGCCATGGGAAGAAAGGAAGAGCTAAGCGGAATGACTATGAGTTAGCACCATTCTAGGGCCAGGGCCAGGGGCTGGCCGCCGGTACGGGGGCCTGACAAGGGCCCGACCCGGATGCGAGCTCGCTGATGCTCAAAATGGCGTTCCGTTCCGTGGGGCCGCCGAGTCCGTGCGGCCACCGAGTCCGTGGGGCCACCGAGTCCGTGCGGCCACCGAGAGGACGGGAAGGGCCCTGTTCGGAACGCGGCTCCCTAGGAGCGGCTGAACACCGGCTGCTGCTGGGCGTCCGCCTTTTCCAGCTTCGGCCGCAGGCTGGCGAGATCCACGAACTGGTCGGCCGCATTGCGCAGTTCCCGCGCCACCATGCCCTCGGTGCTCACCAGCACCGTGCGCAGGCCCCGGGCCCGCAGCACCTCCACCAGACGCTCCAGATCCCGGCTGCCGCTCAACAACCACACTTCATCGGTGCGATCGGCCACGCTGAGCAGGTCGATGGCCACCTCCACATCGAGGTTGGCGCGGGTGAAGTGGCGCTGGGGTTCGCCGTCGCCAGCCCAGCCGCTGCCCCCACTGCCACTGCCGCTCGGCAGTTCCCGCAGGGGCTTGGTGCGCACGGTGTAACCCAGGCCGGTGAGGGCATCGCGGAAGGGTCGCTGATCGGTGGGATCCTTCAGGCCGGCGTACCAGAAGGCGCTGGCCAGCTCCACCCCCTCGCCAACCGCCGCCAAGGCGAGCAGGCGGCGGGGATCGAAGAACCAGCCCACCTTCTGCTGGGCATAGAACATGCTATGGCCGTCTACGGCCAGCACCCTCGCCAGAACCCTACCCATCCCGAACGCCTTCCCCATCTGGGCCAGAGCCTAGGGGGCACGAGATCTAAACTACCCTCTCTGCGGATGAGCCATGGCCTCCGGCGATCTGGCCCTGGTTCTCCACGCCCATCTTCCCTATGTCCGCTCCGGGGAGCCCGGCTCCCTCGAGGAAGACTGGTACTTCCAGGCCCTGCAGGAGTGCTACCTGCCCCTGGTGCAGGTGTTGGAGAACGCCGCCGCCGACCCGACCGCGCAGCCCAGGCTCACTCTCGGGCTCTCCCCCACGCTGTTGGCGCTGCTGAGCGACACCGAGCTGAACCGGCGGTTCCTGCCCTGGCTTGAGCAGCGCCGCGAGCTGCTGGCCGAAGCGGATCCCCACTTCGCTGCTGCCGCCGCCGATCTCGAGGGCCAGCTTCAGGCCGCAGCCGACCAGTTCCGCGCCTGCGGGGGCAACCTGCTGCCCCGTTTCCGGGCCCTTCAGCAGGCCGGCGTGCTCGATCTGATCAGCTGCGCCGCCACCCACGGCTACCTGCCCCTGCTGCGCGACACACCGGAGGCGGTGCATGCACAGCTGGTGACGGCCATACGGCAGCACCAGCGGCTGCTGGGGGAGCGGCCCCTCGGCATCTGGCTGCCGGAGTGCGCCTACTACGAGGGCCTCGACCGGTTGATGGCCCGCTGCGGCCTCCGCTACAGCCTGCTCGATGGCCATGGCCTGCTCCATGCCCTGCCCAGACCCCGCTACGGCGTGTATGCACCGATCTGCTCCCCTGGGGGGGTGGCCTTCTTCGGCCGTGACAATGAATCCACCCTGCCGGTGTGGAGCGCCAGCCAGGGCTATCCGGGCGATGGGGTGTACCGGGAATTCCACCGCGACCTGGGCTGGGATCTGCCCGAGGAGCGTCTGGAGGCGGCGGGCATCCGCAGCCACAGGCCCTTGGGCCTGAAGCTGCACCGGGTCACCGGCCAGACCTGCTCCCTCGATCAGAAACAGCCCTATGCCCCACAGCGCGCGGCCGAACGGGTGGTCGAGCACGCCGCTGCCTATCTCGAGGGCCGTGCGGCCCTGCTCGACAACCTGGCCGCCACGATCGATCGCCCTCCCCTCCTGGTGGCCCCCTTCGATGCGGAACTGTTCGGGCACTGGTGGTTCGAAGGGCCCCGCTTTCTGGCGGAACTCTTCCGGCAGGGACCCGCCGCGGGGGTGCGGTTCACCCACCTGCGTGAGGTTCTGGGCCGCGGCGAGGCCCTGCAGGTCTGCCGGCCCTCCCCCTCCAGCTGGGGGCAGGGGGGCTATCACAATTACTGGCTGAACGACACCAACGCTTGGGTGGTGGGCGAGTGGCAGCGGGCTTCGCGGGCGATGGTGGGGCGTGTGAACCGGGGGGTGGGCAGCGAAGTCCAGCGGCGCTGGCTCACCCAGGCCGGCCGGGAGCTGCTCCTGGCTCAGAGTTCCGACTGGAGCTTCATCCTGCGGGCCGGCACCACCACCGAGCTGGCCCGGGAGCGGATCAACCGCCACCTGGATCGCTTCTGGCGCCTGCTCGACGCCGTGGAGCGCGGCACCGCCCTGCCGGAGAGCTGGCTGCGGGCCGTGGAACGGGAGGACGGACTCTTCCCCGACCTGAACGCCGCCGACTGGGCAACCCTGCCGGATCTCTGAGTCTCGGCATCATTCATTTTGATCCCAGCGATCGATCCAGCGCTTGGCCGCCTCTACTTCTGCCGCTGCCGGATCGGAGCTTGTGGCCCTGATCCTTCAACCTGCGGGAAGGGGTGCGCGGGAAGGGGAGATTCCTGGATGTGGGAGACGCCCCGCCGGCCCCACAGAGATCGTTAATGTGACCGACACGACTGAATGCCAGGCCCGCCGCCGATGAGTCCATCCCTGGTCGCCCAGTCGTCACTGTTTGGCATCGGCATCGCCTTCAGCCCCTTGCACATCGGCGTGGTGACCCTGCTGCTACTGGGCAAGGAACCCCTGCGAAGGTCGTTTGCCTACGTGCTGGGCTGGAGCCTGGCGAACCTGCTGGCGGTGCTACTGCTGCTGCTGCTGGGCGGCTCGATGGCCCTCACCCCAAACCACGGACATCGCGACCAGGTGCTGATCGACCTGATCGGCGCCGGTGGCCTGCTGGCCCTGGGCCTCTACCAGCTCACGCCCCAGGCGCTGATCGGCGAGGAAGGCATGGCCCTGCGCCTGATGAACAGGCTGCCGCAGATGGCCACCTGGCTGCTGGTACTGGTGGGAGCCGCCGGTGCTCTGCTCACCCCGGAAAACCTGGTCTTCTATCTCAAAGAGGCCGGCCTGCTACTGATCAATCATCCCGGCCTGAAGGCCGATGTGGAGGTGAGCGGCCTGTTCGTGCTGGCGGCCAGCTCCCTGCTACTGCTGCCGCCCCTGGCCTGGATCGTGAGCTCCGGCTCGATCCGCGGGCCGATCGCTGCCCTAGAGGAATGGCTCCAACACAAGGCCGAGTGGCTGGTGGGAGTGCTGGCCCTGGTGTTCGCGGCCTACCTCTTTTACGAGGGTCTACATGGGCTGGGGATGCTGGCGGGCTGAGCCGGGCCCTTAGCGCCGTGAGCAGAACAATGAATGGTTCACTCCGGTGCCATTTCGTGGCCCCAGCCTTCTCAGAGCCATTGCGTCATCAACCATCTCATCGAGCTGGCACGGGTTTCTGAGAACTTCCCTCCAAATGCCGCAACCACATCAAAGGATCTGATCCAGAAAACGCCGCGAGCGCTCCTGGCTGGGATTGGTGAAGAAGGCCTCCGGTTCGGCCACCTCCACAACTTCACCCTCGGCCATCAGCACCACCCGGTGCGCCACCTGGCGGGCGAATTTCACCTCGTGGGTCACCACCACCATGGTGATGGCATCGGCGGCTAGGTTCTGCATCACCTCCAGCACCTCGCGCACCATCTCGGGATCGAGGGAGCTTGTGGGCTCATCGAATAGCAGGATGCGGGGCTCCATGCACAGGGCCCGGGCAATCGCCACCCGCTGCTGCTGGCCCCCCGAGAGCTGGCCGGGGTATTTGTCGGCCTGCTCGGCGATCCCCACGCGCTGCAGCAGGGCGAGGGCCTGCTCGCGCACCTCCGCCTTGGAGCGCTTGCGCACCAGCACCGGTGCCAGGCAGAGGTTGTCGAGCACGGTGAGGTGCGGGAAGAGATTGAACTGCTGGAACACCATGCCCACCTCACGGCGGATCGCATCGATGTGGCGCAGGTCATCGCTGAGGGTGATGCCATCCACGGTGATGCTGCCCTTCTGGAAATCCTCCAGGGCATTGAAGGTGCGGATGAAGGTGCTCTTACCGGAGCCGGAGGGACCCATGATCACCACCACCTCGCCGCGGTTCACGGTGAGATCGCAGCCGCGCAGGGCGTGGTATCCGTTTGGGTACCACTTCTCGACCCCACGGGCGTCGATCATCACGTCGCTGGGGGGAGTGGCGCTGCTGCTCAGGGTTGAGGGGCTGGGCTGACTCATGGGGGAGGCTGCGGTGGCGCGGCTGAGGAGCGGAGAGACTTTGGAGACGGATTAGAGGCGGACTAGCGGCTGGGGAGGAAGGGCAGCTGGCGTGAGGTCACGGACACCGGAGCGCAGTCTTGACCGGTGATTTTGGCCCGCAACGGGGTCTGGCGTGGGTCCAGGGATTAGGGGGGTGAACTGCGATGGGGTTGGGACAGTGTCATAGGGAGAAACCAGGGGGAGGGGGAACGGATCAGCGGGATCGGGCGATCGCCGCCGGATCAAGGCGCCGTTCCAGGGCCCGGCTGCCCAGGCCGAGGGCGGCGCAGCAGCACCAGAACAGCACCGCCAGGGTGAAATACACCTCGGCATTGCGGCCCAGGAAGGCCGGGTTGGCCATCACCGTGCGGGCGGTACCGAGCAGTTCCATCAGGCCGATCAGCGACAGCAGGGTGGTGTCCTGCAGGAGGGAGATGAACTGGCCCACCATGCTCGGCAGCGCCACCCGCAGGGCCTGGGGCAGCACCACGCTGGCGAAGGCCTGGGGCATCGACATGCCCAGGGAGCGGGCCGCCTCCAGCTGGCCCCGGGGCACCGCCGCCAGACCGGAGCGCACCGCTTCAGCCAGGTAGGCCGCGGCGAACAGGGTGAGCACCCAGGCTGCCCGCCAGACCCGCTCGGGGGCCAGGCCCCCAGGCAGCAGGAAGCCGAGCATGTTCTGGCCTAGGAACAGCAGGGTGATCAGCGGGGCGCCGCGGATGAATTCGATGTAGAGCACTGAGCCCCAGCGCAGCAGGGGCAGTTCACTGCGGCGTCCGAGGGCCAGCAGCACCCCGAGCGGGAAACAAAGCAGAATTGCGAAACTCGATTGGAGCAGGGTGAGCAGCAGGCCGCCCCATTCAGACGGGGAGACAGACGCCAGGCCAAGGCCACCGCCGATCAGCACCATGCCAATCAGGTAGAGGAGAGGAAGGCCGAGCGGCAGCAGACGCTTCAAAGGCCCGGGCAGCAGAGGGCCGAAGCGGCCCGCAAACCAGCGCAGCAGCACCAACACGGCCGTGATGGCCAGCCAGCGAAGCTGAACCGAAGGGCTGAGGCCCAGCATCCAGGGCAGCAGCAGGCTGAGCGCCACCAGCAGACCCACCGCGATCCGGTCATTGCGGGGCCAGAGGGTGCCGCCGCGGTCGGGCCGGGGGTGGGAACGCAGCATCCCCCAGGTGATGCCGGTGGCCGCCGCCAGCAGGGCGGTGAGCAGCCAGAGGCGCCACTGCTGATCAATCGGATAGCGCCCCACGGCAAACAGGGTGCTGTTGGCCTGGATCACGGCCCAGCGAGCCTGGCTGAAGGCCCAGCGCAGGAAGGAGGAGGCGCCGGCGCCGATCACGGCCAGCAGCGCCACGGTGATCAGCCCGTCGGCGGGGGTGGCGAAGAGGTCGTGGCGGAGGCGCCGCAGCAAGGGTTTCATCTCAGCGCTCCCGGATCTGCACAAGTCGGTTGAGGCCGTTCATCAGCAGCGAGATGAACAAGTCGAGGGCCAGGTAGGTGCCGAGCAGAACCAGCACCACCTCCACGGCCCGGCCGGTTTGGTTGAGGGTGGTTTCGGCCACCGAGTAGAGGTCGGAGAAGCCCACCGCCACCGCCAGCGAAGAGTTCTTGGCCAGGGAGATGTACTGGGTATTGAGGCCCGGCACGATCACCCGCAGGGCCTGGGGCAGCACCACCTGGCGGAGGGTTTGAATCCAGCTCAGCCCTAGGGAGGAGGCCGCTTCCCACTGGCCCTTCGGCACGGCGGCGATGCCGCCGCGCACCACCTCGGCGATGAAGGCCGAGGAATAGGCGATCAGGCCGGTGAGCAGGGCTCCGAACTCGACGGACCAGCGCAGCGGCGCCTGCCAGACCCCATTGACCAGATGAGGGCCCATCCAGCGCAGCCCCTCAGCGAAGCCGGCGATATAAAGGCCCGACTTAGCCAACACCACACCCGGCAGCTGGATGGCGGCGGTGCCATTGGGCAGGGAGAGAAACACCACGAAGTACCAGAACACCAACTGCAGCAGCAGGGGGATGTTGCGCACCACCTCCACGTAGACGCGGGTGAGATTGCGTAGCAGAACGTTGCCGCTGAAGCAAGCCATCCCCAGCAGGGTGCCCAACAGGGTGGCCCCCAGCAGGCCCGTGACCACCACCCGCAGCGTGTTGACCAGCCCGGCCAGCAAGCCCCGCCAGTAAGGATCACTGGCTTGGAAGGGAAGGATGGTTTCGGCGATGTCGAAGCCGGCGGGCTGGCTCAGCCATCCCCAGCTCAGCAGCAGGCCGGCGGCGGTGAGGTTGCGGATCAGGTTGCCCAGCAGGAAGGCCACCAGCACCAACACCGTGAGGCCCACCGCACCCTGCACCAGCCAGGGAATGACGCGGCGGTTGCGCCACCAAGGCACCGGCGCCCCAGCCCCGAGAACGGAGCGCGGCAGCGAGGAACGGGTCACACCCATCAGCGGAACGGCGGCGAGTAGATCAGACCGCCCTCCTTCCACTGCTTGTTCGCGCCGCGATCAAGCTTGAGACGGGAGCCGGGGCCCACGTTGCGATCGAAAATCTCGCCATAGTTGCCCACGGCGCCGATGATCTTGGGCACGAAGTCGGCCGGCAGACCCAGCTGCTTGCCGAATTCACCCTCCACGCCGAGGAAGCGGCGAAGGTCGGCCTGGTTGGCATTGGCCCTGGCTTCGGCCACCTTGGCGGCGATGTTGGCTTTGTTGATACCCAGCTCCTCCGCTTGGAAGAGGGTGTTCACGGTCCAGCGAACGGCATCGGCCCACACCGGGTCGGCATTCACGGTGGCCGGGGTGAGCGGCTCCTTGCTCATCACATCCGGCAAAAGAGTGTGGGCATCGGGGCTGGGGAAGCTGCTGCGCTTGCCCGCCAGCTGGGAGCGGTCGCTGGTGACCGCCACACAGCGGCCCTGCAGGTAAGCGGCGTAGGTCTGGTCGCCGGTCTGGAACTTCAGGGGGGTGTAGGGGATGCTCTGCTCGCGCATCCGATCGGCCAGGTTGAGCTCGGTGGTGGTGCCGCTCTCGACGCAGATCGGTTTGCCGGCCAGATCCTTGAGGGTCTTGATGCCGCTGGCGTTGGGCACCATCACGCCCTGGCCGTCATAAAAGGTGGGGGGAGCGAAGCTCAGACCATTGCCGCCGGCCGCATCGCGGCTGAGGGTCATGGTGGTGTTGCGCGAGAGCAGGTCCACCTCGCCGCTGGCCAGGGCCGCGAAACGCTCGCTGGAGTTGAGGTTGCGGTACTCCACCTTGAGCGGATCGCCGAACAGGGCGGCGGCCATGGCCTTGCACACATCCACATCGAGGCCGCTGTAGCTGCCGTCAGGCCCCACGAAGCTAAAGCCCGGCAGGGAACCATCCACTCCGCAGATCAGCTTGCCGCGGGCCTTGATGGTGGCCATCTTGGTGCTCTGCACGCCGCCGCCCCCCTCGGAAGCGCAGCTCGCCAGCAGGAAGGGGAGGATCAGCAGGGGAGCGGCCCTTCGGGCCGCAGAAGCAGCCTGGAGGAGGGAAACGGTCTGACGGCGCATGCCGAATTATCGCAATCGCCCCGGATCTTCTCATGGGTGGCAAGGCGGCGCCGACCAGCGTGCCCTGTTCTGGACCTGGAGGGCGCCGGCAGCTCCCCCGAGCACCGGCCTGGGATCCCAGCCCGTCAACCCGGCAAAATCACCCGATCGATCACGTGAACCACGCCGTTGTCGCAGACGATATCGGCGGAAACCACGGTGGCGTTCTTCACCTCGAAGGGTTCGGCCCGCCGGATCGGCACCGGGGCTCCTTCCAGGCTCGTCCATTCCGGCTGGTCGATCAGCTGCTCGCGCTTGTAGGCACCGGAGAGCACGTGAAACTTGAGGATGCGCGCCAACTGGGGCACGTTGTCCACCAGGGTCTGCACCGTTCCGGGCGGCAGGGCGGCGAAGGCATCGTCCACCGGGGCGAACACCGTGAAGGGGCCGGGACTCTCCAGGGCGGATGTGAGACCAGCCACCTCCACGGCAGTGAGCAGGGTGGAGAAGCAGCCCGCACCCTTGGCGGTTTCAATGATGTTGGCCATGGGTAATTCCTAGCGGTAGTCCTGGGTCTGAATGGCGCCGAGGCGGGCCTCGGGCCTCAAGAAGCGGTCCATCTGGGCCTCGAAGAACTGGCGGTTCGCCAGCAGGTGCGCCGGATCGGTGTCATCGAGGGGATAGAGCTGGGCGCAACGCAAGGCTTGGATCACGGCCGAGGTCACGTTGTACATGGAGCGCTGAAAGGTGATGCCCAGCTGGATGAGCTGGTCTTCCTCACCGCGGCGATGCTGCTTGTAAAGCTCCTGCAGGTAGGGCGGCAGGAAGTGGAGCATGTCCTGCATCAGCAGGGTGGGAGGGATGCCCGCCGAACCGACGGGATAGACATCGGCGTAGAGAATGCCATAGTGAAAATCGGCCTGGCTCTCAGGCACCTGGCCAGCCTGGGCATTGTAGCTCTTGGTGCCGCGGAAGGGGGCAGTGCGATAGAACACCGCTTCCACATAGGGAAGGGCCGCTTCGTAGAGCCAGGTGAATCCTTCCGATTTGGGAATCACCTCGATGCATTCATCGCCCACATACACGTGGTGATAGATCGGTCTGCCGGCCACCGCGAAAATGCCGTTCACCAGGAAGTTCATGGCATCGGGCACCCCCTTGAAACCGCCCTCGTCGTAGATGTCGCTCATCTCGAAGAACACGGGCGCCATCACCTCCCAGAAGAGGCCAAGGTTGGCGTAGTAGCTCATCTGCTTCACCTGCTCCATGAACATCTCAGGGAACAGTTTGTAGAGGCCAAGCATCACGGGGTTGGCGCGGAAATAGGCCTTGATCGCCCGGTCGGCATTGGTCCGGTAGGCGTCGCTTTCAAGGTAGTCGTAGAAGCGGCCGCCCATGCCTTGGTGCCAGAGCATGGCCTGCATGCAGGCTTCGGCGAACTCCATGTTGATGCGGTCATGCCAGAGGTGGTGGAGCAGCTTCGGCATCTGGCCCGTTTCACCCTTGGCCATGAACTCCAGCAGTTCCGGGTGAGCCTTCTCACCACCCCGCCAGATGCGCAGCTTTGATTGGTCGCCGGCGTAGCTGTTGGGCAGATCCAGGTACTCCTGGCTGGGGAAATACTTGAAAGCCGGCAGTGGATTGAGGAACACCCGCTCGGCGATGTAGAGCAGATCGCGCCAGTAGAAATCCATCGGCACGGCATAGGCCTTGTAGATGCCGATGATCTGCATCAGGTTCTCCGGTGTGTCCGGCAGCATCGAGCCGCCGGCCTCAAGCCGGTGGATCACCTCGGCCCACGGATGGGTGGAAGGGGGGATCAGAGGGGTGCTGGCGGGGGCCTGCGGGGTGGCGGTCGGTGGGGTCATGGCGGCAGGTGGGCCGGGGCCGTGAAGGGGTGGAAGCAGGAATCTCCTTGGCCTTGATGGACCCGAATCGGGCATCGGCGAGGGCTGAGGAATGGCAGAGGGATGGAGTCGGGAACGGTCGGTCGCTGCCGGGCAACCCGGCTGGTGCTCAACCGTTGGCGGAACCGCCGGCAGGCAAGAGGGCAGCAAGGGTGGGAGCGCCGCCGCTGCGAACCCGGGCGCTAGCCAGCTGGGCGGATGGGATGCCGGAGCGCAGAGCCAGGCCGCTGGTGGCGCGATCACTCCAGCCCACCAGACTCTGGGGCCAGATCCCGGCGGCGATAATCAACAGGCTGAGGACCAGGGCCGGAAACCGTTCGCCCCAGCGGGTGGCTTGCCAGTCGGCCCGGTCGTTGTCGAGGCGGCCGAATCCCACCCGGTTGAACAGGCGGATGGCGTAGACCGCCGTGAGACCCGAGGCCAGCAGGCAGATCAGGGTGGCGCGAGGGAAGGTGGTCCAGCTGCCCTCGAACACCAGCAGCTCGGCCGGGAACCCTGCCAGACCGGGGATGCCAGCGGCGGCCATCAGGGCCAGCAGCAGCATGCCGGCGGTGAAGGGGAGGCCGCGCAGGGGGTTGAGCAGACCGGAGAGCTCGGCAATCGCCGTGGTGCCGGTCTTGCGCTCGATCAATCCCTCGCAGGCGAACATCAGCGCCACGATCAGTCCGTGGGCCAGGATCTGGGCCACGGCGCCCTGGAGGCTCATCGGGGTGGCGGCGGCGATGGCGAGCACCAGCAGCCCCATGTGGCCCAGGGAGCTGTAGGCCATCAGCAGGCGGATGTCGGCCTGGGCGATGGCATTGAGGGCACCGTAAACGACACTCACGGCTCCGGCGGCGGCGATCCACGGCGACCAGGCGGCCCAGGTTTCGGGAAGAAAGCCCACACCGAAACGCAGCAATCCATAGGCGCCCAGATTGGAAACACAGCCAGCCAGAAGCATCACCACGGGCGTGGGCGACTGGCCATAGGTGAGGGGCTGCCAGCCGTGCAGCGGCACGATCGGCAGCTTGAGGCCGAAGCCCAGCAGCAGAAGAACAAGCACCCAGCGGCTGGCCTGGGGAGTGAGGGAAACGTGGGCGAGATCGGCGTAGCTGAAGCTGAGGCCGTTGCGGTTCATCCAGCCCAGCGCCAGTACAGCGCCCAGGAGGCTGAGGCCTGAAACGGCGCTATAGATCAGATAACGGATCGCGCCCCCGGCCCGCTTCTCGCCGCCCCAGATCGCCACCAGCAGGGTGGTGGGGATCAGCACCAGCTCAAAGGCCAGCACGAAGAGCAGGGCATTGCGAGCCAGTAAGGCCCCCACCACGCCGAGGTTGGTGGCCAAAAGGAGGGGGAAGAACAGACGGGGGCGGCTCTGGTCGGCAGGAGTGGCCAGGATCGCCAGGGTGGTGATCAAAGCCGTGAGCAGCACCAGGGGAAGCGTCAGGCCATCGAGACCCAGGTCGAAGGTGAGACCCAGCTTCGGCAGCCAGGCCAGCTGCAGATCGGTCGGGGCGTCCCGCCAGCAGGCCAGGCCCACCAGCAGTTGGGCAGCGGTGCTGAGGGCCGCCAGGCTGCGCACCCTCGCCGAAGCGGTGGTGGCGGGCAGCAGAGGAAGGAGCAGGGCCGCGACCAGGGGCAGGCCCGCCAGCAGGAGCAGTGACAGGGAAGGCATCAGCGGAGCGGGCGAAGGAGGTCGGGGGATGGGGTGCCCTGGCCGGAGAGCAACCAGGCGGCCATCAGCAGCACGCCGAGCACGAGGGTGAGGGCATAGGCCTGGGAGCGGCCGGAGGTGGTGAGGCTGAGGCGACGGGCCCCCTCCAGGGCGGCCTCGCCGGTGGCGCCGCTGAAACCATCCACCAGCCGTTGATCGGACCAGGCGCTGAGCCGGGCCAGACCCACCACCAGACCCACCACGGTGCGGTGATAAAAGCGCTCGGTCTGCATGTCGTGGGCCAGCCAGTCCTGCAGGCCACCGAGTGCCGCCGGCAGATGGGCCAGGGGATGGGGGCGCAGGTAGAAGAGGGCGGAGAGACCGCCGCCCACCAGGGTGGAGAGCAGCAGGGGCAGGGCCTCGGGGCCCCAGCCCGGAATCGGCAGCATGGCGCCGGCGGCAGCGAACACCCCGTTGCGCACCAGGATCTGCGGCAGATGGAGCACCAGGCCCGTGAGCAGCAGGGTGGGAAGCACCATCAGCCACAGCACCTCCGGCGAGCGGGTGGTGAACACCGAGGGACGGCCGCCCCAGATCAGGCCAAACACCCTGATCAGGCCGGCGCTGATCAGGGCATTGGTGAGCAGCACCAGGGCCCCCAGCAAAGCGGGCTGGCCGCTGGTGGTGGTGAGGACCAGGAGTTCCCGCAGGGCCGCGAAGCCTCCAAAGGGAGGCAGGGCCATCAGCCCAGCGGCACCGCTGAGGAAGGCGATGCCCATCAACGGACGCTTGCTCCACAGACCCCCCAACTGGGTGAGGTCCTGGGTCACGTTGGTGAGCACGATGGCGCCGATCGCCATCAGCATCAGAGCCATCGGCAGGGGGTACACGAGCATCAGGTGGTCGGCCACCGGGATGCCCCCCAGACCCACCGCCACGAACAGCAGACCCAGCCAGCTGCTCACCAGGAAGGAGAGGGCCCGCTTCACATCGATCTGGGCCAGGGCGATCAGAGAACCGACAAGGGCGCTGGTGCCGCCCACCACCACCAGCAGGCTGGCGGCCAGCGGACTCAGCTCGATCAGCGGCTCTAGGCGCAGCAGCACCCAGGCACCGCCCACCACCACCACCGAGTTGCGCAGCACCGTGGAGGGCAGGGGGCTCTCCATCGCCTCATCCAGCCAGAGGTGGAGCGGAATCTGGGCGCACTTGCCCATCGGCCCGGCGATCAGGGCGAGCACGATCAGGGTGTAGCCACCCGGCAGAGCCAAATGGTTGTTGGCCTGGTCGGCGGCCCAGGCCTGCAGGCCGTGGAAGTTCCAGGTGCCGGTGATCGGCAGCAGGGCGATCACGCCAGCCAGCAGGATCAGGTCGCCGATCCGCTTGGTAAGGAAGGCATCGCGGGCCCCCTTCACCACCAGGGGCTGGTTGTACCAGGTGCCCACGATCAGGTAGGTGCCCAGGGTGAGCAGCTCCATGATCACGTAGCTGAAGAACAGGGAATCGGTGAGCACCAGGGCGCAGAGGCCGGATTCAAAGAAGCTCAGGGAGCCGAAGAAACGGGGCCAGCCCCAGTCCATCTCCAGGTAGGCGATCGAATAGATCTGCACCAGCACATGCAGGCCGGTGATCAGCGTCATCGCGATTAGCGCGGGCTCGGTGATCAGGCCGTCGAAGCCGATGCGCAGGCCGGCGGTCTGCAGCCAGGTCCAGCCGAAGGTGAGCGGTTGGTAGATCGCCGCCGAGCCCGCGGTGGAATTGGAGTGCAGGGCCACCAGAGCCAGCACGCTATGAACAAAGGACACACTCACCAGCAGGAGATTGAGATACCCGCAGGGCCGCGGTCCGGTGCGGGAGATCAGCCCTGGCGACCACAGAAGAGAGAGCAGGGATGCCAGCAAGGGGTAGAGCGGCACCAACCAGGCCGTCTGGGCGAGAAACAGGGTCATGGCGGCGGGGACAAGGGATCCGAGAAGGACCATTGGCCGCGAACCTTAAGGGATTTGGAGCGCCTTGGGTTGCATCGCACCGAAGCGATACCTATGGATGGGTCAAGCAATGGTGATCCGTGCCACCCCAATGCCCCGCGGCGAATCACCGCATCGCTCGATGGTTCGCTTCCCTACAGAACGACCTGACCCTGCTGGCAGAGTGATTCAAACCTCGGCATGGCCATGGCTTGCGAGCGATGCGGATGCCGGATGGTGGTTAGGGCCAGGGGAGGCCAGGGCGAGCTCATCTGCACCGACTGCGGCCACCGGGCGGATCCGCTGCTGCATGGCGATCGCATGCGTCGGGCCTGGCTTGGGGTGGTCGCTCTGCTGGCCATTGCCCTGGTGGGTGGCCTGATCTTCACCCTCGCGCTCCTTCAGGACGCCCACCACCTCGATTCCCCCGGGGCTGAATCAAGGGGGCAGGAACGCGCTGAATAAGCAGGAGTGGCGCCGGGACGGCCCCCAGACAGCCCAACAACCAAAGAAGCTCACGGTGGCAGGCGGCTGCCTCTAGGGCGGCGTGAACGCACAATCAGGGCGATCACGGCGGCCGCGGCCAGGCCCAGGAGCAAAAGGCTGCTGATCTGGCCATAGGGGCCAGTGAACTGGCTCACCTGGCCGTAGCCGGCGCCGAGGGCGCGGCCCAGGAGGGTGAGCAGCGTGACCCACAGCAGGCTGCCCGCGAGGGTGGCTAGCAGAAACAGGCCCATGGGCATGGCTTCCAGGCCCGCCGGCACCGAGATCAGGGTGCGGATGCCGGGAACCAGGCGCCCCCAGAACACAAGGCCAACCCCATGGCGGGCGAACCAGGTGCGGCTGGCGGTGAGGTCCTCCTGGTCGAGGCCGACCCTACGGCCGTGGAGCCCAATCCAGCGGATCAGCCGCTCCTCGCCGAACCAGCGTCCCAGCCCGTACCAGAACCAGCACCCCAGCACCGTGCCGGCCGTGCCCACCAAGATCACCGGCGCCAGCTCCAGGCGGCCCTGCTGGACCAGAACACCACCAAGGGGCTGGATCAGTTCCGAGGGAATCGGAGGAATGAGATTTTCCAGGAACATCGCCAGACCAAGGGCCAGATAGCCCAGCCTTGGATCCCGCGCCACGGCGGCCTCAATCCAGCCGGGAAGCTCACCAATCCAGTCTCCCCATCCAGCAAGGAGCTGCGGAAAGACCTGGATTGGGCTTGCGGCATCAACCATCAACCATCACGTCGGTGGATTCAGGCATCGGCATGCAGGCCGCGGCGCCACTGGCGCCAGATCTTCTCAAGCTCCAGATAGAGGAACAGCAACAGGCTGAAGGCCACACAGATCATCAGTTCGTGGCCGCTCAGGGGCTGGGTGCCGAAGAACTTGGCCAGGGCAGGAACGTAGAGCAGCAGCAATTGCAGCCCCGAAGTGAGCACCACCGCCCAGAGCAGCCAGGGGTTGGAAAAGGGGGGCACCTGGATCAGGGGGAGGTCGCTGCGGGCCGAGAGGGCATGGCCCATCTGGGCCAGGCAGAGGGTGGTGAACACCATGGTCTTCCAGTGATCACGGCTGTGAACCGACGCATAGAGCATCAGCGCGATCACGATCACGGCGAACACCACCCCGATGCGCAGGATGTAGGAGCCGATGCCGCGGGCGAAGATCGATTCGCCAGGTTCGGCCGGTGGCCGGTCCATCAGGCCGGCCTCGCCAGGCTCCAGGGCCAGGGCCAGTGCGGGCACGCCGTCGGTCACCAGGTTCATCCAGAGGATCTGGAGCGGCGTCATCGGTACGCCGGTCAGGCCCAGCAGCGGCGCCGAGGCGATCGTGATCAGTTCCCCCACATTGCTGCCAAGGATGTACTTCACGAAGCGGCGGATGTTGGCGTAAACCAGCCGCCCTTCCTCAACGGCACTCACGATCGTGGCGAAGTTGTCGTCGAGGAGCACCATGTCGGCGGCCTCCTTGCTCACCTCGGTGCCGGTGATGCCCATCGCCACGCCGATGTGGGCCTGCTTGAGGGCCGGGGCGTCGTTGACGCCATCGCCGGTCATCGCGACCACCTGGCCGTTCGACTGCAGTGCCTTCACGATCCGCAGCTTCTGCTCCGGCGCCACGCGCGCATAGACATTGCAACGGGCCACCGCCTCCTTCAGGGCGGGCTCCTCCATCGCCTCGAGCTCGCGGCCGAGGATCACCTCACCCTGCTCATCGGTGAGGCCGATGGCACTGCCGATCGCCCGGGCGGTGAGGGGATGGTCGCCGGTGATCATCACCGGCCGAATACCCGCCTGGCGGCAGGTGGCCACAGCCTTGGCCACCTCGGGCCGGGCCGGATCCAGCTGGGCCATCAGACCCAGCAGCACCTGACCCTCCAGAGCCTCATCGGGGCTGGAGTGATGGGGCGCGCAGGCGAAGGCCAGCACCCTTAGACCAGAGCCCGCCAGCTGGCGGGCCTGCTCCAGCCACCACTGCTGCTGGGGCCCACCCATTGCCACCACGCCTTGGCCATCAATCCAGCGATCGCAGAGGCCGATGATCACCTCAGGGGCCCCCTTGCTGATCAGCAGGCTGGGACTGCCGCTGGCGCTACTGCCAAGGGGAGCCTGCAGGGCGTGGTCGGGATCCTCGATCCACACGGCCATCAACTGGCGTTCGGAGCTGAAGGGGATCTCGGCGGCCCGGCGGAAGTGGCTGCGCAATTCAAAATCATCGATGCCCGCCTTCAGGGCCACCACCGAGAGGGCCCCCTCGGTTGGATCTCCGAGAATTTCCCAGCTGCCATCGGCCAGCTGCCGATGTTCGGCGTCGCTGCAGAGCACACCGGCCTGAAGCAGGAGGGTGCTGGCCCCCTCGACGCTGCCCGGCCGGGCCCCTGGGGGGGATTCCAGCGGCGCGGCGGTGATCGTGCCTGCGGGGTCGTACCCCTGGCCGGTCACGGCCAGCCGTTCGGTGCCCACCCGCAGCTCCTGCACCACCTGGCGGTTCTGGGTGAGGGTGCCGGTCTTGTCGGAACAGATCACGGTGACCGAACCCAGCCCCTCCACCGCCGGCAGGCGACGGATCAGGGCGGCGCGGCGCACCATCCGCTGGGTGCCGATCGCCAGGGTCACGGTGATCACGGCCGGCAGACCCTCCGGCACGATCGCCACCGCCATCGACAGCGCCACCTCCAGCAGGTTGAGCGGATCCTGGCCCAGCAGCAGACCCAGGGCCACCACCACCGCCACCAGGGCCAGGGCGCTGACCACCAACACATTGGCGAGTCCATCGAGCCGCTCCTGCAGGGGGGTGCTCTCGCCACCGGCGGTGTTGATCAGCTCGGCAATCTGGCCCAGTTCGGTGGCCATGCCGGTGGCCGTGACCAGCGCCACACCCCGGCCGCGCACCACTTCGGTGCCCTGGAACAAGCAGTTCTTGCGCTCCAGGACCGGCGTGGTGTCTTCAAGCACCAGATCAGATTTCTTGAACACGGCCTCGGCCTCGCCGGTGAGGGCCGCCTCGCGCAGCCCCATGTCGGCCTCCTCCAGCAGGCGGGCATCGGCGGGCACCCGATCGCCCGCCTCAAGGCGGATCAGGTCGCCGGGTACCAGGTGCTCGCTGCTGATCCGCTGCCAGGTGCCGTCGCGGCGCACCTGCACCAGGGGCTGGGCCATGTCGCGGAGCGCCAGAAGGGCCTGCTGGGCCTTGCTCTCCTGCAGGTAACCCAGCAGACCGTTCAGCACCACGATCACCAGGATCGCGATGGCGTCTTTGGGGAATTCCTTCTGATGAATCGAAACGGCAGCGGAGACGGCCGCCACCGCCAGCAGCATGATCAGCATCACGTTGCTGAACTGGTCGCGCAGGATCTCCCAGGTGCTGCGACCGGCCGAAAGCTCCAGCCGGTTGGGTCCGCGCTCGGCCAGGCGTCGGGAACTCTCGGCTGTATCGAGACCCTCTGGGCCCACGCCGAGACGGTGTTGACATTCGACAGCGCTAAGACCATGCCAAGGGATGGACCCGTGGGAAGCCTCCCCTGAAGGAAGCGCCGCGGCAGTGGTTGGAAGCGATGCGGTCAAGGGGCCGGAGCGGCGGTCGGGGCAAGAGTAACCATGTCGGCGGCGCCGTAGGTTCTGTGGGCGAACCTTCACGCCGAACGTCGCCCGGGAATGCCGATCATCTCCGGGCTCGACAACCTCCGCAGGGTGCTAATCGGCTCACCGTTGCCCACCAGTGCCCAGCACGAGGAGCGCTTCAACAACGCGGAAGCGCTGGCGATCCTGAGCTCCGATGCCCTCTCTTCGGTGGCCTACGCCACCCAGGAGATCGTGCTGGTGCTGGGTATGGCGGGCAGCGCCGCCCTGGGCCTCACCCTGCCGATCACCGGCCTGATCATCGGCCTGATGCTGATCGTGGCCACCAGCTACCGGCAGACGATCAAGGCCTACCCCCTCGGCGGCGGCTCCTACCGGGTGTCCCAGGACAACCTCGGCAAGATCCCCGGCCTGGTGGCGGGCGCCTCCCTCTCGATCGACTACGTGCTCACCGTGGCCGTGAGCGTGGCCGCCGGCATCGCCGCCCTCACCTCCTACTTCCCCGGCCTCGACACCTACCGCGTGCCCCTCTGCCTGGTGGCGCTGCTGCTGGTGATGGTGGCCAACCTGCGGGGCGTGAGCTCCAGCGCCAAGCTGCTCAGCTTCCCCACCTACCTCTTCATGGGGGTGGTGATGGTGATGCTGGTGGCCGGGGCCGTCAAGGCCTTCGGAGGCACCCTGCCAGCGCTGAGCCCGGAGGCGCAGACCCGGCTGCTGGCCCCGACCCTCGAGGCGGAGGGGGGTCAGCTGATGGCGATCGGACCGGTGCTGCTGATGCGGGCCTTGAGCTCCGGCTGCGCCGCCCTCACCGGCATCGAGGCGATCAGCGACAGCGTGGCGGCATTCCGGCCGGTGGAGTGGCGCAACGCCCGCAAGGTGCTCACCGTGATGGTGCTGCACAACCAAAGCACGATCCTGCTGCGTCAGGCCCTGAGGGAACAGGGCACGCGGGTGGTCACCACCGTGGGCTTCTATCTCTGAAAGTCGGCGATCAGGCCCGGCGGGAGTGGCGCAGGGAATCCCCAAACGACAGCATCAACAACAACAGGCCGATCACGCCGGTGAGCCACTCGGGCACATGGAGATGGTGTTGACGCAGCAGGATGCCCCCCAGCATCACCAGCCCCAGAGCGCCGATGGCGTAATGGGCGCCGTGCTCCAGAAAGATCAGCTTTTCGAGGGCCTTCTCTCGGCTCAGCATCAGGGTGAGGGAGCGGATGAACAGGGCGCCGAGACCCAGGCCGGTGAGGATCAGGCCGAGGTTTGAGGTGATCGCGAAGGCGCCGATCGTGCCATCGAGGCTGAAGGAAGCATCGAGCAGCTCCAGATAAAGCAGGCTGGCCAAACCCCCTCCCGCGGCCAGGCGGGCTCCGGCCTGCTCCTCATCTCCGAAGGCCTGCGCCAGGGAGGTGCTGAGCAGTTGCAACACCAGGCCGATCAGGCCGCCGATCAGCACATCGGCTCGCTGGGGGCCCGGAAGCGCCAGGTCCACCGCCAGGAGAATGATCAGGGCCAGGGCGATCTCCAGGGATTCGATCCGGCCGGCGGCACTGAGACGCCGCTCCAGCGGCTTGAGCCAATGGAGGGTCTTGGCTTCGTCGAAGAAGTAGCGAAGGAACACCATCAGCAGAAACATGCCGCCGAAGGCCAGGATGCGGGGCTCCGCCAGATCCAGCAGTTCCCGGTAGCGGTCAGGGTGATGCAAGGCCGCATCGAGGGCCTGGCGCACGCTCACCCCTCCGGCCAGGGCCACCATCAGCAGCGGGCCGGCGAAGCGCACGCCGAACACCGGAATCACCAGACCCCAGGTGAGGAAGAACCGCTGCTGACCAGGCGTGAGCTGATCGAGCACGCGGGCGTTCACCACGGCGTTGTCGAAGGAGAGGGAAATCTCCAACAGCAACAGCACCAGCGTGATCCAGGCGGCCGTCAGGCCCTGCACACCGAGCACGATCGCCAGGCCGGCGGCACAGCAGGCCAACGGAACGTAGAGGTAGCGCAGGTAGCGCATGCGAGGAGGCGAGGCAGCCGGGCTCATGATGGCCGATCGCACCGGCAGCCCCCTGGCCCGATCTGGCCGGAGAGCCGAGGCTGCGCGTTCGGAAACGGCGGCGGCTCAGTCGGCTGAGTCGTGCTCGGTTCGGGGCTTCAAAAGCCCCGAACTGATCGAGGCACCGGATGCAGGCCGGGGGAGGGGCGGAGTTGAAGGATCGGCAGGCGTGAAGCGCTCCAGAAGAGTGAACAATCGCGGCAGCAGCAGCAGCGTCGCCACCACCGCCAGGGCTCCGAGGCCGAACTGCACCACACCCTCCACCATGCGATCGAGGGGAATCCAGCGACCGCCGAGCCAGGCCAGGCTCACCATGGTGGAGGACCACAGCAAGGCACCGACGAGATTGCAGAGAAAGAAGCGGCCGTAGGGCATGCCCACCGCACCGGCCATCGGGCCCGCGATCACCCGCAGCACCGCCACGAAACGGCCAAGTAGCACCGACTTGCCGGCATGGCGCAGAAAGCGCTCGCGCAGCTTGTCGAGATCGGCGGGACTCTGACCCAGCCAGCCGCCCACCCTCAGAATCAGCCCCCAGCCGGCCCGGCGGCCCACCCAGTAGCCGATGTTGTCGCCCAGCACGGCCCCGCTGGCGGCGGCGGCCATCACTCCGAGCGGATGGAGCTGGCCACTGCCGGCCACAAAGCCGCCGAGCAGGGTCACGGTTTCACCCGGCAGAGGCAGACCGGCGTTCTCCAGGAGCATCGCGCCGAAGATCACGCCGTAGCCCCAGCGCACCAGCCAGTCGCGCAGGGTTTCAAGACCCGGGGAAAGCTCAAGCAGGCCCGGTGGCAACAACATCGCGTGTGGGAACGGTCCAGCAGCCAGAAACAACCCTATGGCTCGCACCGCCTGGCCGGAGGTGGGGATCGCCGCTCCCTGCCGGTGCCAGGCGACACAGCAAGGACAGGGATCAGAGATGGCCGGTCCAGAGCCAGCGGCGGAAATGGAGCTGGTTGCGCAGGGGACCGGGCCAGGTGAAACGGGGAATCGCCAGGCTGGGGGTGTCGAGGGTGATCGGTTGGGCATCCACCGTGGCCACCTGCACGTAGTGGCGGGAGCAGAGTTCGGCGTCGCCGCTCTGGTAGCTGTTGAAGGGGTAGGAG
>Ga0207941_1000042_pt1 | contig 37441 bp, 86 predicted proteins | sample LakMenEpi13Sep12_FD_150695 | JGI IMG/M metagenome (GOLD analysis project Ga0207941, IMG submission 150695) | Freshwater microbial communities from Lake Mendota, WI - 13SEP2012 deep hole epilimnion (SPAdes) | ecosystem: Environmental > Aquatic > Freshwater > Lake > Epilimnion/Euphotic zone ...
ATAGATCAAAGCCGGCGAATACGCATTCAGCTCTCTAATGTAGGCTGTTTTTCTTTAACTTTACCTTTAAATTTAGTACATATCCGAAGTTATCCACAACATACGAACAAATGTTCGATGTTTTGATACAAAATAGTATGTTTTTGCTATGTTTTGATCGTTTTTTATCGATTATTCTTTACTTTATGCTGATTTTAGGCACAAAAAAAAGCCCTAAAGATAAGATTTAACTTACCTCTAAGGCTTTTAATTGCTATGTTACTACCATATGATTGGTATATATTTTCGTTATGTTGAGCGCTTAAGACTCATAAGCTACTAGTTTTATAGCTTATCCACAGAGTAATCCCCATCCATGTGAATATCAATGTGTATATCTTTACTCATAATAATTCAGAATCGAGATAGTGTCCGATAATAACTTAATAATTTCTTCTCTATCTACTATCTCTAGAGAACTATCCATTGAGATATCTATATTCAATTGTAAGAGATCATATATATATCTATGTGCAGTTCCAACCCGGTTTTCTTCCAGATTACTCATTATCCTTCCCTTCGCTTAGGAAATCCATAAAAGACTTATTAAACATCTTCTGTAGTCTCCTATTAGCTCTCCATACAATAAATCTACCTTTTAGCTGCTTCATATCAGAACAACCCCTTTATCTTCTCGATAGTGTCTAGGAATAAGAATAAGAACCCAAACCCCGCAAGGATTAAGAACATCATATTCCCAAAGGCATCATTTGGCTTTTGGGCTACCAAACGGTGAATCGTATATAGCAGGATAAGGCATAGAAAGTCTATTAGTATCATATTTCGCCACCTTCCGATTCAAGGCTCCAAATCTCTTTTGATCCGGTTTCTCTATTGTGTCTGGACATAGCCCCACATTCACATAAGAAATAGCCCGGAATATCCGTACATTTCCAATAATGACTATGGGTCATATTAATAGCTTCTTTTGCTTGGGTCATAAATAACTCCATTTTCTTCTTTTGGCTCACAATCGTGTCCGTAATTCATTTCTTCCACAGATAACCATCTGCTGCACTCTTCACATTGATATTGAATCATGATTCCTCCTCGAAATCCATTGTTTCTTCATATTCCATAAGGATATCTCTAGCCCCCTCAATATAGTCATAAATAAGGTTGTAATCACCCATCGGCAATTCAACCCCTTTATTCTCTAGCTCTTGGATTAGGCTATGAACAAACTCAATCTGTTCAATTGAGGTCGAGATATCCCTATCAATTTTATAATCTTTTGTCATCTTCCAAGCCATAACTAGCCCCATAGTCCAAACCTTACTTTCAGCCATAGGAACCTAACTCTTTTGGCTTTCTCCCGTTTTTTATATAGTTTTACCATTTGGTCTCCCAAAAGATCCACTACATAGTTGTACCTAGCGATATATTCATCATCACCAAGGATGTGAACAACTCTCTCTGATTCAACTAGGGCTTCCCCTAAGATTTCGAGATCTAATCGGCTTAGTTTCACCTTCACCTTTGGATTTTTCTTCATGTCATTCTCCTTTGACAAATGAATAAATTAAAAACATAGCAAATGCTATGATTCCGTAATATGTTAATACCCTCATTAAAGCTCCTTCCAGCTTTACTTCATAGCCCTCTCAGAGGCTCTGTAACGAATTATAAAAGGAGAGGTATACGATTTACGCATACCCCTCCTTTCTTTATATAATCCTTATGACAATTATCCTATTGTATTAGGACAATTAATCTCAACTTTATGAGCTAATTTTCTCTGTTAAAGAGATAGCAATATGGCTTCCATCAACTATTCCAAAAAACATTCCCGGTCCGTTACCTTCTTCATCACAAGAAGGATAAAGAATAGAACCATCAGATAATACGAAACAGGTTGGATTAATGTTTTCATAATGCCTACGCTCCCAACCTTCTTCCAACATTTCTAAATCAGTCATAGTTCTGACTGTTGTAATGGTTTGCCCACAGGGATAATCTGTGGTTGTCTTTAGATTCTTTGTTTTGCTCATTTATAGGTTTCTTTCTTGATTAGTTGTTTGAGTAGTAGTTTTTCTTCATAGATCAATTCTTCTTGATCTGTATCTATCATTGAATCAATGACTTTATAAGCCGTTGCTCTAATGTATCCATCTATAACATAGAAGTTAATATCGATATCATCAGAAAATGCATGCCATTCATCATATTCATCTTGGTACTTGTTTTTCAATGGCATTGCTGCAATATATCCTCTAGCAAACTCTCTGATTTGAAGAGAATTTCTAAAGATACTTAGGCTTCCTAAATTCATTACTATGCCTCCACCTTTGGGATACAGGTACGCTTGCAGTATGTCTTACTATCGTGCTCATAAATAATCCCTTTAAATAGATTACGATTACAAGTAGGACAGACGAAAGGATTTGCACCCTTTACTAGACTAAGATACTTTACAGCTTTTCCGGGCTGTATTGTTACCTTTTCTTTCTGTGTAGCTGAATTAACTTTAGCTGGTTTCTTACCCGCCATTATACTGTCTCCATTTCTTTATTAAGATCTTTGATTAAGGAATCAAATTCCATCTTCAAAACTATGACCATTGCCTTTGCCTGAACAAATGTAGGTCGGTCAGTTTCTTCTTTATATCTAGGCTTAGCAAAACGCTTGCACCAATTTGTTGTTGTTTCATCAGAAACATTCATGCCTAATCCGATATGCTTTAGGATAACTTCTGGGGTTAAATAGATATCTTCATATGTACCATCTTCTTTGAACATAGCATACAATGAAAAACCATCATATTTCTCATACATTTTCCATCTTGCATACCATTCAGAAGCGTTTTTGATTGTAATACTTCCAAGTCCAAGAGCCATTGAGCCAAATATCAATGCTTTTGTTTCAGCATTTACATCCTCATATTCTTCCGGAGTTCCTTTACGATACTTTACCCAAAGATTGTCTGGGTTTTGTTTAAAGTATTCTACTTTTTCTGTTGACCAATTTAATGGCATGTTTTTTCCTTTTCTGTTGTTATTTTGTTAAACTATATTTTGATAAGTCATCAAGTAATTGTTGCGGATAATCTGTATCATCGCCTTCCATATCTGGATTACCAAAAAAGATAACTGTTCCTGCAATATAATCGCCAATCATTACCACTTGTCCAGAGTTGTACCATAAATCTGTTGCAACTAAGTTTTCAGGCAAATTTACTATTTTGCCTTCTTCATTGCAATAACAGAAGTATGGCTTGTCACCAAATCTAACTACTTCAAAATAACCATCAACAATCTTTTGAATATTGCTATAATTTTGATCATAATCAAACTCTTCTATTTCTCCATCTAAGTGCATTATTAAACCCTTAATCATTGTATTCTCCTTTTATAATATATTCTTTCACTAACTTGATCATTTCATCAAGATTCCCTTCAATTATCCCTAAATCATCATAAGTCTCATGTCCTGCTACTTCATCATAATTATTTGTAATATCATAAGCTGCAAACCAAGGTTCATCATCATAATTATCATGATCTAACTTTTTCAAATCGGCATCTGTTTTGATACCATTACCTAATAAGCCCCAAAAATCTTTTAAGACACTATGTTTATATCTAATTGTCATTTCACCATCACAAGATATCAACACCTTTCTTTTGTTCCCAGTTATAAAACAAACTGGGCTATGGTGATAACCTTCACAATAGAAAACATCTGTTCTTTGTTTTGGTTCATTCTCAGTTAGCCATTCAATATCAAATTTCATTTTTTTCCTTTTCATTTTTTTGATGGACTTTGCAAAATAAACTAGTTGCAATAGCTATGCGTAAACAAGGCTTATTAGCCGAAGTCAAACCAAAACACTTTCTGTGGTTTTTATTGAAATTAGCCATTAGTAAAGTCCTAGCTCTTCTCTTTGCTCATCCGTAATCATTGTCACAACAGTATTGCTGCCCATTGAGTCATGATGAGATAATGAATATTCAATTCGGTCATTGAATACTTCTCCTTTTATATTCCATTCACTGTTTACTGTCATAAGTCCCAATAAATCTTTTGAATCTTTTGCTTTTCCATATCCACTATGATTTCCATCCCATAATCGTAGATTTGATACTTTCCACCATAGAGTGTCATTCTTATCAAACAAACTCTTTGTGATATCGCTAAAGTCTTCTAATACAAATTCCCAACAATCTCCATAACAATCTGATGATTCAAGATATTCATCCTTATCTTCGTCATAGAATGTGCAAGTACATGTATTTGTATATTCAAACTTGAACTGTGTTTTATAATCAGTTTCCATTTTCTTCCTTTTTTAGATGCCAAACTGCTGAAATACGGTTTAGGAATTGAAGTCCATCATTCATAATTTCGTCAACTTTCTCCTGTTTATCATTCCAAATACCATCTCCTAGGTATCCACTTTCCCAATCTTGTGTTTCTGTATTCCAAATTGTGCCATCATAAAATTTATATGATTCCATATCACAATCGTGAATCCATTCTTTTGTTTCTTCGTCAAAATAAATGACATAATGATATTGCGCCATTGCTAATCATTCCTTTCAATGGTTGTATGAAAACCCTCTACGGCTTTAATACCGTAATGAATTTCTCCCCAGCCTAAAATACTGGTATCTCCATTACCTAACATTGCTTCATAGATAATGTCTTGAGCTTCAATTTCATTAACTGCCTGAACAAAGTATGTTCCGGTTGCGGTTACTGTGTATGTTTTAAGCACTGTATTCCCCTACTGGTTCGTTTATGTAGATTTCAACCCATTCCCCATCTAATGGGAGATTATAATCTTTATGTTCAAAGACGGTCGCAGTTGATTTATGACCCCAACCATCTTCATTATTCCAATATTCACTAGCATCATAAGACCGATGGTTTTTTATTGCTAATTTAGGTGTTCCAATCTTGTGGATTGTGTATTTAATAAGCACTTCTTGCCTCCCAAGTATTATCTAACTTACTTAAAACATCAGCCAAAGCTTTTGCTTCTTTGAAGGAATTACTTCCCTCAAACTTCTGAACGGATTTATGCTGGTAATAAACCGTTGCCCAATCTTCACCAAAGGCAAAGTATACATCTTCACTAATGTCTTCAATCTCCATCAGTATTCTTCTCCATTCTCATCTGTAAAAATAAGATTTCTTATATTTGCTTCATGACCCCAGCCACAGCTAAAGTCATCCTTTGCATAAAGATATATTCTGTCCATAACTTCTTCTAAAGTTACTTCTCCATTATCTGCAACAATCTGCTGTCTAATGCCTTCAACATCATATGTAATAACTTTCATTACATTGATTCGTTCAGGGAACTCTTCATCATCATTTTCCATTAGTCTTTGCTTTCTTCTTCTTTGGCGCATAGCCACGGCTTTCCATAATCTCAGCTCTTGTTAGTGCATAATCAACTGGGTTAACTTTAAGCCTGCTTGCATACTGGCTTCTTTGATTTATTGAATTTTCATTTTCCATGATATATTCCTATTCTTTGTCTGTGTCTGGTTCGTAATCTTTGTACTTGTCAAATTTCACATTCAATCTTGATAATTCCACTTCCCATTGTTCTGGGGTTTTACCATCGTGAATGCTCTGTAATGCTTTTAGCATCTTGAGAGAATTATCTGTCATCTTCCAAGCAGGATTTGATTTAACAACAATGTCCCAGACCATTTCATTTGGTTCAATTGTTTTACCTTCCATTTCAGTGTCATAGAATTCATCTAGAATTAGACAACCAACTGCACATTTAGCATCATTCTCTGTATCAGCTAAAATGTCATAGAATATATCATAATCATAATCATTGTCATAATGATTATTATTATTAAAATTTTCTTCTTGAGATATAGTGATAGCTTGCTCCCTAACATTATCTAATGTTGAAGAAAGATATCCACGATATTGGCAATCTTCACTATCGCTCCATGCTTTTTCTTTTTGTGTAAGCAAATGGTTTTTAACAAACTCAAAAGCCTCATAGTCATTTGTAATTAACATTATTTATTTTCCTTTTCTTTGAATAGAAAGTCTATTTTTTCAGTCCAAGATTCAATGAAGTCTTGTTTTTTTTCTTCAGTTTTAAAAGTTTGAAGATTAGCCATATTGTTTACTTCAAGTTTCAAAGTAGCAATATCATCAGCTGACCATTCTCTGCTGTTAGCAAAATGCTTTATTGCACTCATTGACGCTTCTCCAGCTTTCCATACTGAATAATCATCTGAGTAATTGTAATACCAATCAACTCTTCTAATCTTTCCTATAATTTCTTGTGCTTCTATTGAATTCATTTTGTTATCTCCTCTGTTTCATAAAAATCAAATTCTTCAAATTTATCATCCGGATCACGCTCGGTTTCATTTTCCAATATTGCAATCGCTTCCTTACCTGTTTCAGCTTCAATATCATACATTTCTGCATAATGATAAAACTTAGTTACTCTGAATAACTTCTTCATTGTCTACTACTTTCTCTGCAATCCTATATACTAAATTAGGTGTCTCATCTTCAAGTTCATAAACTCTATATTCAAATGGATCATCCTCCATCATCTCAATAGCTTGTTCTTCACTTTCAGCTTCTACATCATAAACTGATGTGTAGTTATATAATTCATAAATCCTATATTTACTCATCGTCTTCATCGCCTTCATTTTCTTCTGTTGTTCTTCCGGTTTGTCTAATAATTTCATCAATGTCTGCTAGAAAAATATCTCCCCAATCTGGTCTTTGAAACATTGTTGCGATTATGTCCATTGCCAATTCATCGGTTATTTTGCGCTGCATGATAAGCCTCCCAATTAAAATCGTAACCAGCTTCTTCTATAATTCGAATAACTTCATCTAAACACTCTCCATCTGTATAATCTTCTCCCGGTAATTGAATTGCTTCAATGATTAGCTTTACCATTTTACTTTTTCTCATTGGTTTCTACTCCTCTACTAATTGCAAGTGTTGCAAATGTTGTTGATAATTGTGCATGAATTTGTGCTTCAATAAAGGGGAAAGGAGTTGTATTATAAAATACACCTTCTTTTGGTTTCATTGACAGCATCAATTGACTTGCACAATCTGCATGGAAAATTGCTAATGCTTCATAGTTTTCTGTTTCAATGTAATGATCTTGTACTTCAATATCATCAACTGACCAGCTCATATTTGTTCTCATGTTACTTCTTTCTATTAGAATTGTCTGTTATCAAAATTGTCTTTTGGATTAAATGTAAGTGTGAAGCTTCCATTATCTTCATCTGGTAATTCAAGTGATTCAATGTTCAACCACCAATCTGATTTTTCATCTCGTATAACTATCTGAATGTCGTCATCTAATTTATCCAAAATTGTTTTCAAATCTTTAACTGTAATTGTTGGTTTAAAACCGTCTGTTTTTATCGAGAACTTTTCTTCTAACTTATCCAACCATTCATTATAATAATGAATCCATTCATCAAAAGATCCAGTAAATGGATAATCAACTGATGTCTCTCCATTATCTTCACTAGATAACTCGTGCCAAGCAATAGTTAATTCCACAAATGGATTACATAATTTTTGAGCAGCTTCTATAAACTGTTTTCTTTTAATATGATTGTTTGTCATTTCTTTCCTTTTAGCTTTACGCCATCTTGTTTAGGTTTACTTTTCGGATAAATTGAGTATGCGCTCAAATCTATGTGCCTTTCTTTATTTGTTTTTGGGTATAGAAAAAGAGATTAAGCATAGGAAGGAATATCCAGTAACGACCTATGCTTAATCTCTTAGTGCTTCCATTAGGATTCGAACCTAAAATAACGGATTAGAAGTCCGTAGTTATATCCATTTAACTATAGAAGCTGAATGACATATTGATTGATTTTATTCACACATATGTCAGGTATGAGGTTTTACGGTATCAATCAACCGTTACTTATCGCCTACTTATGAGAGATGTTTATATTTCTCGTATTCAGCAATGAGATATTTCCTGTATTTGCTCATAAACTTATTGTAAACAGAATCTGTATATGGTCCAAAGTAACCATCTACAAACTTAACGCCAATAAGTTTTTGTATACCAAATACATACTTACTTCTTTCGCCAAGATGATATTTGCGAAGAATTGTTTTTGCAGGGAATTTTTTAAACAACACAGGATTTCCAACATTCTTTTTACAACCCCAGCCTCCAAAGCCAACTGGTTGTCTAAAGAAAGGTCTATTCTTTTGTCTATCTTCAAATGTTCTGAACTCATTTTTGGTTTGATATCCCTGAGTTGAGATTCTGTTTGCAACAATAATTTGTTCATCTATTGTTGCAAGTTCTGGTTTGGATGCGAATTCTTTTCCACCATATCCACTCCAAGTTTGTTTATAAATACCTAAACCACCTGACCATTGACCTTTATCTTTCCAATCGCCTCCGGTTTCACATTGAGCCATTCTATGCCAATATATATCCAAAGCTCTTGGCTTTCCAAGTTCACTGAAAGTTAGTTGAGGTATTTCCGTAGGAACTGTATTAACTTTTGCCGAGGCATTAGTTGCAACAATTCCTGTAATTAATGTTGCACATAACAACATGTTTTTTATTTTATTTTTAGTTTTCATTTTCGCTCCTTAAAACTTTTGGTTTTACGGGAAATTGATTGTATCTACAAACACATCAATTAGCCGTATTAGCGTATTGCTAAGGTTGCGAAACAAGATTACTGCAAATTTTATAATGCTACTTGTTCCACAAATTATATGTCAATCTACATCACCTCCTTAAAAGTAATCTATCTATTATACCTTATAGGTAATAACAGGCACAATCTTGTTAGTTATCTTCAGACGCAGCAAGGGCTTTAGCTTTTTCTGATTCTTCTTGTCTTTTTCTGGACCACTCTATCATTGCCACATCTGATGAGCATGGTTTACCAAATTCGTAAGTCTCAGAATTCTCATCTGAGTATTTAAGAATCATCTCTGCTCTTTGATAAATCATCTTACCATCCTTGAAAAGATATCTGTAATAATCTTCAGCCTCTTCACCTTTCCATTGGATATAGCTTCCGTCTTTAACATAACCGGCAAAGCAAGATAAGAAATAATCTTCTGATCCAGCTTTATCCCAATAACCAAGACCAACTAAGTTACCATTTTCATCAAACTCTAATTCAAATCCCAATGCATCAAAAATTGATTTCATATCTGGACAGGTTTCAGGATAATCATAAGCCATCCATGAAAACCATTTCTTGCTATTATATCTTTGACCTTCTACTTGCTTTTCATCTCCACCATAAGAACCTCCACGCTTTAGGTCATCATAGTCATTGATTTCGCACATTCTTTTATAAACATCATCAAAGTGTTCTTTGTCTAGGAAGATATTTACATCTTCTGTTCCGATATAGTATCCCATTTTATTTTATCTTTCTATTATTCTGGATCTTTAAACATTTCACGAATAAGTTTATTCGCATATTCTGGTCTATTACCTAACATCTTGGCTAACTTAACCCTGTTGATGTTGTAATAATCTACATATTCTTTAATCATCTCTTCTTTTTCAATACCTCTTTCTTCTGATAACAGAACTATCATCATAAACATATGAACCATTGAACCAAAGATAACTCCCGGCATAAATGCTGGATTATCCATTGCTTCTGATTGGTAAGAGTCCATCAATTGAGATAGATTATCTTGACTGTTATCTGATACATGTGCATTAAATATTTGTAAAGCAAAGTCTGTGAATAGGTTATCTTTGTGTTCTTTAAAAGGGTCAATTCTCATTTTTTGTACCTATTCAATTTTATCACCTATTCGTATGATTATCTCATTTTACCTAAGAGGTAGAAAAATACATCTGATTTAGCGTCATTATCAAGTTTCAATAAGAAAATTTTATTAGCCTCATCAATAAGTGTAGCTTTGAATTCAAAATCTGTTGAGAAAATCTCTAATAGAAATACGATTGACTCGCACCACTTATAGAAATCATTATCATCAAGATATCTTTTCCAAGTTTCCAATATAGGTGTTAAATTTGCCATAGTAATTGTTGTGTCCTTTCTTGTGAACTGTTGTGTGACAATTATTACATAATAAGATTAGGTTTTTCAAATCATCTGCACCATTTTCAGATACAGGAATAATGTGATGAACCTCTCTTTCTTTTTCTTTAATAAGATTCAGGCATAACTTGCAGCTATTCCCATCTCTCTCATATACTTTTTGCTTTAATTCAATTGGAACCCCGTGTCGGAATTTACCATTCTTAATTTTCTTCTGTTGTCTTTTGTAATTTGCATTGGTTACTTTTTGATCAATTACTTGAATACATTTTTGATTTCCACAGCATCGCTTTCTACGATAAACCTCAGTTTTATTCGAGCCAAATCTTTCTGAACAACCAGCGCAAAGGACTATTCTATCCTTCACCATCTTTTTCTTCCTTATAAATAATTTTAACTTCACCATCAGATTCAAGACGACCAAATACTTCTTCATAATTCATAACATCATCTGGCGTTTTACCGTCAGCTAATAGTTGTGAAAAGTATCCAAAATTCTTTGTAATCTCTCTATAAGTTAGTGAGTTTGGATTGTAAAAATATTCTTTCACTAGTCCGGGATCTTTTTGCCTTGTTGAATATTCAAAGATTCTTGCAAACCAGTTATCAGGTTTAAACCCGAATACTCTTTCACAAATCCTATTGGCTTTAGACATCGCTTCCTGAACAGTAGATACATCTTCTACTTTTACAGGATAACGATATTCAACAATAAAATAGTTTTCAAATTTAGGCATTACTTAATACTTCCACCTAACATTAAAGCAAAGACAAAGCCTAGCGTAATAACTGCTAATACTGGGAAAGCAACAAATACCAATATGATACAAATAGCCCAAGTTAATTTATCCATTACAAAATCTCCTTTATGATTTCGAATTCTCCGTTAATAGGAACATACAGGTATTGACCTGATTTATCAATGAAGCAAGTTCCTGATTTCTCAATCGCTGATTTGCTACATTCAATAATGAAACTCAATCCTCCAATACCAAGGATTGTTTTGCCAAGAATTTCAGAATACTCTGAATTATAGTTAAGGTTGGATACTGAAGACATTTTACTGATGGCAATATAGGCACCACCAAACTTCTTTTCAAGGATGTTTTGTTTGTAATGTTCAACCATCAATCCACCAATTCTTGTATCTGCAATATTCCTAAATTCTCTGCCAATCATATCGGCTGAATCACCAACATTAGTGCTGTAATGATCAAATTCATGAATCAGTGTGCCAACAAGTTCCTGAATTGTTCCATTCTTGGCGTGATATTTCTCAATGACAATACGCTTTTTGTTATCACCAATACTCACACACATTCCCATTACACCTTCTTTTTTACTTTCAAACACGCCAATTTCATTCTGTAGGGGAATGATTCCGGTCTCAAAAGATGATGCAATTTCAATTGCTTCAAGCAAACGAGGATATCCACTAATATCGTCATCAATTTCATAATCAACTTGTTCACCCAAGATGTCAAAAAGAGATTTGATTTCCATTGATGATAAAATATTGTAAGCTGTTTTATTAGCTACAACAATTGGTTGATATCCACGACTAATAACAGCCAAACGAAGAGAATCTGAATTTTGATCACCATTAAGCATCACAGCTTTTTCGGTATAAAGATTATTCCAAGTTTTCTGCCAAACTTCGTGAGAGACATCGCTTCCGTGATATTTGAAGTTTTGATTAGCCAAACGATTCAGTTCCCAAATACCACTATCTTCTGCTTTAGCTCCCACAAACTCAGAAATATATTCTTCAGCAATATCTGGATTAGTGACACTGCAAATCATTTTGGATACATTATAGTCAAGATCCCATAATGATTTAACACTTCGCTCTTCATTTAGTTCAAGACTATCAAACTGATAATCAAAAATGGAATTACTTGTTTCATCATGCTTTACAAGAACATTTAGTGTATAAAATCTAGATGTATTATCAAACTTATCGAGAAGCTTGCCAAAATAATTATCAAACAACACTTCACGCTTTACAGAAAAGTATGCATCATAATCATTAACAATCTTCATTAGACTAGGAGATGCTGTAATATAAACAGAGAATATACCTTCACGAGGCTCAAGTTTTTTCATTGATTCCGGATCATCTGTATCAACAGTAATAACAAAAATGTTATACCATCCATCCTCATTTACTGTTGCTCCATCCATTGCATTAGCAATGGGTTCGCGTAAAATTTGGAATGGGTCTTCCCAAGACATTACTCCTGCTTCAAGAGTAAAAGAAGATGATTTAATTTGATCTCCATACTTATAAGCAATACACTCAACCCCATCTTCTTCTTGAACAATGTATTCAAGAGTGAATGGACCATTATTATCATTTCCGGTAAAGAACCATTCAAGTCCATTCCTTAGTGCAGCAATTGGTGCATATTTAATTCCAGAACCAAATTGACCAATAGTCTTAGCGTCATTCCTCTTAGTAGAAAAACCTAGCTTTTCTAAAGAGATACGACTTACGGTTTCAGCTTTATTTGAGATTACAATATAATCTTTTAACATTTTAATTTCCTTTGTAGAAAGAGGGGGGAATTGCTTCCCCCCTCTGATTTGTCTTTTTGTTTAGTAACCGATATCGTTTTCACGAGTCCACGGTGTAACTTCTGGGATAACAACAGCATTAGTCTGTGTAATAATTTGTTGAGCTTTTTCATATTCAACATGGGCTGCATAACGCTCAAGATCAGCTTTGAATGTATCAAACATAAGGGGTTTGAGTTCTTCAATAACAGACTCTCTGATTTCTTCAGCCATTTTTTTCTTTTCAAGCCTTTCCAATGCTTTTGCAATATGTGCAACAAAATCATTATCTTTTAACAAAAGATAGCGAATAGCATCTTCAATTGCGCCAGTAAAAGCTTGACCAGTGCTACAACTTGCTAATGGGCTATAGTTTTCAAGAAGGCTTCTGGCTTCACTTTCAGCATCAATTTCAAAATCGTCAGTATCGATGTAGTCTTTAAAATTAATATCTGAAAGAGCATCGGGTAATGCATTAGATACTTTACTATCAAAATCTAAGTTATAATCAATCCATTGGTCAATGATTCCATCAAAATCATATGTTTCAATACGATTATCAATAATCTCAGACATATCAATATGATCTTGAATATCAATACTTCCAACTACTTTTTGAGCAAGCTTTTCGATAGCTTCATCATCTATTCCCATTGTTACATTTATATTTTCCATTTTATTTTCCTTTAATTTCTTTCTAATTCTGCTCGTTCTTCAGCGTATTGCCAAAGATAACTATTTTTTTCTACTTTAACCTGTGCGTGGTCAAACCAATCTGAGAAATGATATTCAACATCAATAACTTCTCCATCATCTTCATCAACTTTAATTTCAATCCAATCTGCTGGACCTCCAGTTGAGAATAGGACTTTGATTATTTTGAATGTTTCAATTGATAAAGGAAGATTAATATATTCTTCCAACCCCTCTTCATTCAGTTCTGGGTCTTCAAATTGATTTATCTTATCATAAAGCTCCTCTAATGTTTCATTCATAGATTGCATTTGCTTTGCAATCCTTTCTGAACAAGTTGGACTACTCATTTCCTTCTTCTTTCTTTTGTTTATCTGTTTGTTTATTGTCTATTGATTTAGTTACGAATACCGGAACATGTAATATATCCCGTACATCCTTGTTTGTTATTTTACCTTCAAAATTAAGATTCATATCATCAGGCATTATTACCCTCCACGAATATTGTATTTTTGAATGCATCTTTTACTTGCAATACTGTTTTATTAACCATTGCTTCTGCTTGTGCTTTTGTTATTTCATTGGTTTTCAAATGATTTCGGATTGATGCTCTTTCTTTAGAAGAAAAAGAACCCCAAACCCCAAACCTTTCATCATTGTTAATCGAATACTGTAAGCAATCAGCAACAACAGGACAGCTTTTACAAAATGTTTTTGCTTTGGCTATGATCTTTTTTGTTTCTGCTGTATAAACAGTATCGGCATAGAATAAATGTGCTCCTTGTCCTAAACAAGCAGCTTCATCTAACCAATTAATTGTAATTGTTGACATATTAATTATCCCAGATTGGAATATTTGGACCATCATCTATCATTGGTTTAATAACTGAATTATCATAACCGGATAAATACATTTCTTTTTCACCATTGATTGTCATCATCATCATACAAATATGAGAACATAATGCACTAACAACATCTAACGATTTCTCGTGGATTTCATTAGGGTTATCAATTGACATATTGATCATATGCATAATAAAAGATGCACGACTTTCGTGATTATCAAAATCAGTTTCTTTGATGATTCTCGTAATCGTCATCATATGGTTTAGAAAATCTTGGTCTTCAATCATATAATCTGGAGCCTCCTTTCTTTCACTAGGTTTTTGTATATTATCAAAATCATCCATACTGAACATTTATTTAGTACCAAACTCCTGAGCCTTCGCCATAATTTCCTACAAACTTTAACCACCACGCTGCATAAAGCCAGTCGTTAATTAAGTTTTCTCTTTCTTCTACCATTTCAGTAGCACCTTTTGTATCTACATAGTGAATCCATGATTCAGTAAAATTAACCATAACTTCTGACATAGTTTGGCATTCATCTTCTGATATACCTCCCTGTTTTTCTTCATTATAATCAATATCTCCATAAAATCCATCTTCATCGTATGGGAATTCCGGATTATGATTTCTCATTTTAGAAAGTAAGTTATTACCATACTTTCCTCTATACCAACAATCAGTTCCAAACATTCCATATATTGAACGCATGTCTTTAGTTAATGGATCACTTTCTTTTTCTCTTTTATATGGACATTGATTGGCTTTTTGAGTTGCTTCACAATCAATTCTTCCATCATCTAGAATGGCTGTTTTTTCCTTTACGCAAGGATAAACATTTGGCATATTATCTAGACCCATTATTCAACCAGACTTTCCAATGCCAATGCCAATGAACCAGTTGCTTGATTGAAATCATAAATAACTTCTTCATCATCGTCAAATTTAAGACAGCTTCCGATTACTTCTTTGTTTAGAATATCTAAACTTACAAACAAACATACACGCCTACGATTTGGGTGTTGACTTGGCGCACCTTCAACTTCACCATTAGCACCTAATGGGGCTGCCCAACCAGTTGTTCTAACGGATACAAAATCATTTACTAGATATGTTTTATCTTGGTGTAGAGTATCAATCATTTCGTAAATATCCTCTCCTTTGGTTATAATCTTGCTAATAAGATTGTTGTCCTTATCTTTTGTAATACCATAAGCAATTGCTTCTTTTGTATCATCTTTTCCATAAAGCAAATTAAAGATTGCTTCTAGTTTTTCTTGTGCTGTTTCCATTATTGTTTTTCCTTTTATTGTTGTTTTGTTGTTAAATCCAGCCTAGAGAATCTTCTAGGCATTTTCTTATATTACTCATATCAGCAGATTCCTGATATATAATTTCACCATTATGTACTGTCAAAGCACCGTGAAATCCCATTCCACCTTCTTCATAATAAATATGAAAAGAAAGTGTTTTATATTCATCTCGACAAAAAGCTTCAGCTAAACTTTCATCACCCGGACCCCAAGGAGTTGAGTATTCCATTACAACAAGTTTCTCGCCCGTTTCTTCAGCTACTTTCTTATCGTAATTATATTTTGTAACAAGTTCATCACTAAGAATACAGCCATCGCTAATATCCCATTTAACTCCCCAATTAGCATTACACCAAGAATACCAATCTTTATGACCATATTTTTCAAAGCAAAGCTTTTCATTATCTGACCAATCTTTTTCTTCTTTGGTCATACTTGCTGGTTCATCACTGTATTCAGTTGGCATTGGAATAAGTGCATTAAAAAGACTAAGTTCATCTTGTTTAACAGATTTAATCTTTTCCATGAATTTATCCACATCTTCAGGTGGACCTTGTATTTCTAATGTGTTCATACACCAGTTAGGCATTTTCTTCTTCTTTCTCTTTCTCGAAAAGTTCATCCCAAGATGACTTTACATATTTAACATTTCCATTTTCATCGACATATGCTGTCAATACCATTGATGCACTAAATAGTGCGCTATTTTGGTTTTCCATTTATCTTTCCTTTTAGACTTACGCCCGTTGATTTATCTTTATTTTTTGGTGAATTTTAGTATGCGCTAAAATTGAATGTTTACTCTCCGGCTTCACAATAACCACAAAGAATGTCTGGTCCCCACCAAGAACCAATGAATTTACCATGCTTACAATATTGGCTTCTATCTGATCTATCCCAATCATATTCATCACCAATTTCATAATCATCATCAATTGCCTGATGGACTTGATTAAGTCTTAATGTCATTAAATCCATGTAGTCTTGAACCGAAATACCTTTAAGATGAGCTTGGTATTCAATATCCAATGCTGCATCGGCTTCCATTTCCAATTCTTCATGTGTTAGCTCACGCTCTTTGTTTTCATATTCCAAGTTCATTATAAACCTTCTCCCAATTTGTTGTTAATTTATATCTAAATGCATAATGATTTATACCAATGATTTCTTTTACTTCAATAATTCCATCTTGAACATCAAAAATGAGATTACAATTTTGACATTCATACTGTTCCCAATCAGAAAGAAATGCTTTATCTTCTGGATTTTCACATATTACATTTTCATGACTGTCAATAAATGTTAGATTTTCTAATCTACATTGAGGACACTTGTTCATTTTCTGCTCTCCTTAAGCTTTTCTATTAACCAAGTTGCTAGGATAAAGTTCGGATGATTTGAATTATTAATTCCAATGTTCCGGGTTAGCCAACCCAAATCATCAAACCTCATCTTTGGTATATCCATATTTTCTAAGACACGGTGTAATTCCGTTCTTACTTCTTTTATTTGTATTTCGTTCATTAATCCTCAAATAGTTTTAATTGATTAGGGTTTTCTTTTCTTGTAGAAATTCTTTCCATACCGTTTTGGTCTGTCCATTCATTCCATTCTTCAGTTGCTTCATCGTTCCAATATTGCAAACTATAAACGGCATACTTAATATCATCATCCTTTGGATATTGTTCACCATCTACATCGAATTCAATGTTCATATTTGCTGTCAATTCATAGTAGATATCTTCACCATAATTTGGAACATTAGTGTCGATCATGTTTTCTAGATAATCTGGCAAATCATAAAGGCAACCAATTGCTTCCTTATATAATCTATTGTGATAATCCTCTTCATCATAAACAGGGTAATCGCTTAGTTTATCTTTACAAGACATAGCTTTTTTAAAAGCATCTGTAATATTGTCTAACTCAACATTGGCTTCTTGCTTTAGAATACGACAAATCAAACGGTCAATTGAACCACAAGCCCAATGGCTATAGTTTTCAATTCTAAAATCATCCGGATAATCATCTATTAGTTCTTGAGAAATTGTTTCAAAGTTTGAGATATCCATAATACTAGAATCTCTTGTTTTATCAATTCCACAAAAACCCCAAGTTACAAAAGTATCTTCTGGACCCCAATAACCAAAATCTTCTGGTTTGGTTAAGGCATCAGTTGCACAACGAACAAGGTTTTCCGAATATACAAAAGTATCATTCATATTCATAGTGTCCTAATTCTTGAAGGAGGTATTTTGCTTCTTCAAAATCAAATTCTCTATCAATATCAATAACTCCATTAGCAACATCTCTAATAACATACGCTGCAGCTATATTTGTTATATTCTTATAGCAATCTTCATATTCATCAAGTTCAAAACCAAATTTATCAAAATAATCTGTCCACACAGTATCGATACTTGTTAAGAAAAGATTTCGCCCTTCCATTCCGGTTAGATCTAACCACTCTAATGCTCTATCTTCAATTGACTTTCCACCTTGAAGAAGAGCAATGGGTTTAAAATTATCTTTCATTGCAGTTGCCCATCCAGCAATACAACAAGCAGTTCCACAATCTAAAGGTTCTAGTGTTTTAGTATTCTGTTCACTATTATGAATAATAGGATAAGAATCAGTTGACCAATAAGGTTTACCATTCCACATGCCTTGTTCTATTTTTGTAGAAAGCCAATATTGCATTTCAAATTTGTGTTCTGGAAGACTTTCAATGTAGTCTGCCAGTTTTAACATTCTTTCCTTATTCATTTAGATGTCCTTTCATCTGTTGCTTCATTAATCATCATTGCTAATCCAATGAATACTATTGGTACTACAATCAAAAATATAATTGCAATACTAAATACCTTAATCATTTAGTACTCCTAATTCTTCCATTGCTACTTTGTCCCATCTTTCGGGTAATCTTTTTTCAATATCATAAACACAGATATTAGCTTCTTCATTCTCTGTATTCCAATACATACAAACTTCACCATATGTTCCAAAATCATGTTGAAACCATTTTTTCTTGAAGTTGATATTATTACTTAAAGCTTCTGGAAATAACCTTTCCAATAGACTGATATAAGTATCCATTTCTTTTTCAGCACGATTTTTGTAATCATCTGAACCAACTTGAGCACAAGGCTCATCATATGGCGTTGAGCCAATTTCCATATATTCTCTCATTAGATATACCTTCCATTCCAATCTTTATCATTATCATATTCTTCGTCATAATCAAGTGAATTGACTTCAACTAAACTTCCTTCGCAAATTATGCAATATCCAGTCTCTGTCTTTTCGTGATATAACTCACCACAAGATTTACATTCATAATTAAATGTCTTCATGAGTGCATTTCCTTTTCCCATAAGAACCAATCAATATTAATTGATAAGTCAAGGCTTTCATCATATTCTTCAATTTCTTCTCTTTTGGGGAATTTAATCAAACCATCTTTTAACCAAAGATTCTCGATGTACTCTTCTAATTTGTTTTCTGGGGTCATAATTTTCCTTTATATTTCGTGTGTTACTTTAACAATGTTTTTATCTTTTAACCAATGCAATCTTAAAACCATACAATTATATTTGGCTGACTTTTCAATTACTTTTCTAAGAGCTTTTCTTTCTGCTTCTGTTTTAGCAACAGTTTCAATTGATAAGCATCCTCCGGATTTCATATTAGATATTTTTTTATGAATATCTATTTCAAACTCATTTGTGAACCTAAGATTTTCATTCATTTCCAACATAAGAATCAATTTCCTCTTCTTCATCTTCATCAATTTCTACGAACATTTCATTCCAACATTTAGGATGCGTTCCACTAATCAACATTTCACGCTCTTCTTTTGGAATATGCGGAAAAATATCTTGGACATATGCTGTTTTTTCAACATAAGCTTCATGTTGGCGATATGTCATATTAATAACAATCCAATTGTTACACCAAGAACAATGTTTTGTAATTGAAAATAGTGCTTTTTCGTGTTCAGTTGTAAAATCATAAATATCAGTTGACATTTGCTTCTTCTTTCTTTCTATTAAATAATTCGGGGTTTTTCTTTTGGAGTTCATCATATGGGTTATACCACCATTCATCATATGACGCTACAAATGGATTAATTAACAATTCTACAAAACAGTGAATTCGTTCTGCATTTGCAATAGTTCCATAAAATAGATCTAGTTCTTCATAACTATCAAATGGACCAAAAAATACTCTATCAGTTGATCTAGTATGATGTAATATCCATTGATACTTGGGTTTGTCTTTCATTATTGTTTTCTCATTTCTTCAATAGCATTTTGCAATACTTCAACACATTCAGTTTCAGTTCCACCAATGTGCCATTCATATTTGAAAAATGGAGTTTCTCCTAATTTCCAATCATAAATGGTGCAGTATTTGCTTTCGTTATATTCCAACACCCATTCACAAGTTGTTTTATCTCCATCAACAGAATTAGGTCCATAATCAGGTTCACCAAATGTTTTCACTAATTCTTCATATGTGGCTATTACATAGCCTTGTAAACAAGTACCACTTGCGTTTGCTTCATCTGTTCTTTTAATATTGTTCATATTACTTTCTTTCTACTACTACTTTAGCTTCATATGAAACCCTCTTTGAGGGATTATCATATGCTAAAGATCCGGGTTGAGCTTTTGACATAAGTGGTAATTCATCTCTGTAGATAAAAACAACTATACCATTAACTTCAATGTCTAATCGATATCCTTCATATCCAATAAAATCAGCAATTGCTTCTTCTACCGTATCAAAAAAGGTAACGACACCATTTTGATTTCTTGTTGCGTATGGAGTATCTTTCATAAGATATTCCTCTGGGATTTCATCAATCATTGTTTTCTTCTTTCATTTCGTATTGCTCTGTTTCCATTGTTTCATAATCTGTAATTGAAATAAACTCTACAATTTCAGAATCGTTTGTTTTTTTGCCAATATTTTCAATTGACCAAGCTTTTGCACTTTCCATACTTGAAAAATGTAAATTTTTCATATATTTTCCAGTATCACTAGATACTCTTGTTTTTGCTATTATCATTTTAATCCTCCATTGTGTAGTCGTTTGTTACATCTTCATTAATCATAAAGACTCTTTCTTTCATTTTTTGTTCAATGCATTCATCACAAATCCAAATAAGCATTTGAGAAAGATCAAATTTGGAACCATAACCACCTTCAATCAAGACTTCAATTGCATCTTCTGGACTCATTAAGGAACTTTTTCCAAATGTTAAATAAGTAATTTGTTTTCCACAAGAAAAACAAGGACATACTGTAACCATTTCCATTATTTGACCTCCAAATACTCAGGGAATTTTTTATAAAACAAAAATGTTCTAATCTGATACAACATCATTTGATGTACATAGTTAGAAGCAATGCCCATTTTTATTGCACTGCCTACTCTTTTGTTTTGACTAAGGTTTTTAATTGCAGAGTCTTTAACTCTTTGTGCATAAAAACATTCTCTATCTTTTTTGATATGAAAAGAATTAATTGTTTTAACAATTTCTTTTCCAATTGTTTTATTTCCAGATTTTGAATTAACTCCATAATCAGCAGAAAGGAAAACTTTAATTTCGTCTTCCTTCAATTGATATGAAACAAAATCGGGGTGTATTGACAATTGATAATTTGTAAATTCTTCATAATCCATTGTTTAATCTCCTGTTTGTAACATGTCTGCTCTAACATTTAAGTCTCGCAGTTCGCTTTTCTTTATCCAAAAGTAATTGCATTTATGCAATAATGCCGGAGTATAAACTTTCCGGAATTCTCTTTCTCTTTCATCAAGACCAATTCGATTACATACTTCATCTAAGCAATAATCATAACCAGCTTCATATCTTTCTTCAATAAATTCATTATTGCAGATTTTACAAGTTGCCATTATTTTCTCCTATTCCGTTTCGTACAATTTACTAAACTTATCCAAAAAAGATTTGTTTATATCTGAGTAATCAAATTCACTTAGATACTCACCAACTTCATTGTATGTTTGTATTCCATCTAATATTTCAATTGCATATTTATCTAACAGATGATCAAATGATTCATTTGACATTCCCATACAAAAAGCAAGATTTTCTATCTTTTCGCCTAATGAATCGAGTTCTGTTATAACTAAGTCTCTGACCCAGCACACTTCATCTAAACCATCACCATAATGTTTACCTTCATCATCACAGTATCTTTCGATTTCTTTTTCTATCCGGCTTAGTTGTTTACTAAGAATATAATTTAAATCATGATAAGTTTTCATAATAATGTGTGTTTTTAAGTTTGTATTTTGTTGGGACATTGGTTATCACCATTCTTTCTATTTGTTTTTAAACACAAAAAAGGCAATAGGAATACCTATTGCCTTGCTAATGTTTAGTTTTTGTTTATTGATTAATTTAGATTAACCATTGTATTTGCCATTTATGATTGTCCATCTCTACAATCATAATTTCACGATCCATTACTAATTCTTTCATCAATTCAAGTTGAAATTTGATTAGTTCTTGTTTATACTCTTTATTTAGAACACGAGTAAGGTCATCATAATCTACATCAAAAAGAATTCCTAATTTCATATCTTTACGAATAGCATTACGAGCAAGTGAAACTTTGAGTTTACTACCGTCATCATTTCCCCAATAAGTTCTGTTTTCTAATGGAGTATCAAAAAGAGATTTGGTTTTCTTTTTTCCTCCATTTCGACCACGAGATACAATTTTGTTTTGAATTGAGTTGAGGTTTACTTTTTCGTTAGACATTTGAATTCTCCTTGTTTTCAGCAATCTTATTTTCTAGGGATACGATTTGTTCTGGGGTAAGAATTTGATCAATATTACGGTATTCTTCAGGAAATCTATCACCTGTTGATGTATGTGAAGTAATACTAATAACTTCACCATTGTCAAACTTAGCATTATTGTTGATAGCTTGGCTCATAATTGGAGTAGGATTACGCTTACGCTTTGGACCAAATACAGCATTAGAATATGCTGTACCATCAGGATAACCGACAGGAAGAACTTCAACATTATCGTCACGGTTCTCATTATCAATTACATTCTGATTCATTCTAACTTGACGCAAAGCGTGAAGAATAACATTAGCATTGAATTCTTTACCAAGATTAGTAATGCATTTGTAATAAATTTCGGAATTTGTAACAACAGCAACTATTTCACAAATGTAACCATAATCATTATCATTATCTGATATTTCTATGCCCATCAATTGGTCAACAATAAGGTCATACTTTGACTTTACATTTTGCTCTGGTTTTGTATTTAGATTAGACATAAAGTCCTCCAATAATAAATTATTTATATTTACTTATAGTTACGAATAAACATAAGAATAAAATTTCATATTCAAACTATTCGGAAACTATGAACAAAGTGTATCGCCAAAAATAATGAAATCAAACATGGGCCAAGAAAATGTTAGAAAAAACTTTTATTGTGCGCCAGAAAGTAAATCGAGAAGATCGTGATAGTTAAGCTCTTTGTAAATAGTTTATTAAAGCCGGCGATCAAGGATCGGGAATGCTTGATATTAAATCATTTAATAAAGTTTGAACGCCCCACTGTTTAGATTTACTTTTCAGCGAATTTTAGTATACATTTTTTGGCAGCTCAAGCCTTTTGTAATAAATCAGGTTTTCGGATTAGATTCCGATGGAGGGTCAACCATATTATCCTGTAGGAATGTAATCATTGTTCCCTCATACTTTAAGCGACCTAAGTGCGTTAACTTAAAGGAAGGATCAGCCCAAACTTTACCACCGATTTCTTGCCAGTATCTACAGAATCCATAGTCTTCAGATAAGAATCGTTGTTTCTCTGAGTCTACATATGAATTAAAGAAAGCATAAGTCCACTTCTTTTCTTCATCATCTAATGAACCTGTATCATCGTGATATCTTAGCTCGGGGTATGAATCAATCATCTTCTCAAACACTGACCTTTTAATTAACATAAAGCCTGTCCCGGCATCATAGATTTCAATTGCACCATTCTCAACAGCAACATTTGTATTATCCTTGTCTTTTACTGCATTAACAACGAATCTTAAACTTCTTTCAAGGAGTTGTTCTGATGGCACTCCCTTGTTTACATTCTCAACTACCCTATCCCATAGGATATCTTTAATGGGGTAAGAACCAGTAACTATTTCCTTATCATGCCACAAAAGCTTTAGGATATCCTCTGGTTGAAACCCAAGATCAACATCAATAAACATAAGATGAGTAAACTCCGGATGAGCTAAAAATTTAGCTACCATATTGTTTCTTGCCCTATTAATAAGAGAGTCTGAGATTGTTGCAATTGAGAATTTCAAACCAATATCTTTAAACATCATAGCTGTTCTCATCATTGACATAAATGTTGGTTCAGTAATCATTTGATCATAACAAGGCATAGCAATTAGCGGGTGCCAAGATTCAATCATTTCATGGGTAATTTCAATTTCTTGTTCTTCAAAAGTAGTCATAGATGTAATTATACACAAAAAAACCGCCCCGAAGGGCGGAAAAACAATTTGTTTTATTATTAGTTTTGTATTAAGCTTTTGACTTTACAGTGGTCTTTGCATTGGTCTTAACAGACTTCACTTCTTTAGTAGCAACAGAAGTTTCTGACTTCTTTGTACCGGCAGGAATAACTTTAAAGTAAAGAGCAGACTCTGTACGGCTAAAGTGAATCATTACCTTGTAATCAAGCTTTTTTGCTTGAGCACGAATACGCTGTTGCATTGTGTTAAACTTCTTGCCTTCTTCAATGTTAAGAATAGAGAAGTTTTCACCGTTCTTATTTGAAGAATGAAGAGCTTCAATAATCATTTGAAGTTCAGCAGATGTTCTTCCTGTACGAGTAATTTCTGGAAAGGTATCTACTTTTGTGATGTTGAATGTTGACATTTTGATCTCCTATTAGGTTGATTTGATTTGTTCTGATTGAATGGCTTACGCCCTTGGAATAGAAATAGTATCTGCCCCAACCCCGGCTTGCAACTCGGAATCGTCTTTTTTTCAAATTTATTTATTAGATGATTTATTGTCTAAAAACATGGGTAACAGACTCATTTCCTTTACTTGCTATGAGCAGTTTTGGGTTCTTCAGAATGAGACTGCATCTTTGAAATTGTAATCTTGAGAGCAATATTCTCAAGAGTTAACCTTGAATTAATAATGCTCAATTCATTTAACAACTCTTCATAACTTGGAGAGAAGTCGTGTGTGTGTTCATTTGTCATAGGGTTTCTAACCATCCTTCTATATCGTCTGCACTAATGGAACTTTTTTGATCCATCAATGACAGTTCTTTTGTAGAACCATTATACAGATGAGTTGAGCCAAATTCAGGCATATCTTCATCATATTCATATTCTCGATCTGTGCCGATAATTTCAATATCAACTTCTGTGTCCATAACCATGTTCTGAATACAGTTAAAAACAGAACCGGCAAGAGCATCGGCTAAATCTTTAGACCCGGAGTTCGGGTGGTCAATCTTATTGTTATTGAATAGTCTTAACTTAAGAAGTTCTTCTTCAACAAGTAATTCAATCCAATAACCCCTTAGTCTGGTATCGTAAATAGTTGTCATTAAGGTATCATAATCGGTTTTCTTAACGCTGTGGAAGTTTGCATTAATACCTTGAGCTTTTAAGCTTTGAATCATCTCAACAGATTGCCAACGGTCAAATGTAACTAATCCAACATCATATTTTCTACATAGATCAACAATCATTTGCCTTACTGACGAAAAGTTAATTTCCTCTCCGGGTTTAGCTTGCCATGAATGTATTAAGTCAACATTCACAACAGGAAGTGTCTCAACACCCATTGATGTTTTAACTTCTTTAAACCCGGCACAATGAACCATAGATAAAGCTGATCTATCTCGTTTGAGTCCAAGGTCAATATGAATAAACCTTACATGACCATCTTTATTATTAAACCAATCTTTAAATTCACCATCTTCGTTTATGGGATTTTCACTATACATAAAAGCTTTTCTAACCAAATCTGCATCTCTAAAATATGCATCTTCCATTGTTGGTGGTTCACATTCAAATCTAGCTCTGGCTTCAATTGGGTTCCTAATATATTCAGACTCTAATTGTTCTCTAAAGATAGTTGGGTTTACTTCCCAAGTTGCAGCTTTGATTGACCAAGTTTTAGGTTCATTCTTTTCTCTAGAGTTAAAGAATCGCTGCTGAATAAAGTCTCCTTTATACCGGGGGAAAGATAGAAGAATAACTTTACCAACTTCAGGGAAACGAGACATAACAGATAATTTACTCATGTTATAAATAGCAGAAGCTGAACCTTTTGATCTATGATCACCTTTAGTTTCAGCATCAGTTTTGAAAGCTGAGATTTCATCCAAAATAATTGACATTACTTCATAGCCTTCCCATCCTTCACTTTCTGAGTGACCAGAGAAACATCTTACTGGTCTACTAAAGAAAAAGATTTCAGATACTCTTGGCTCAAAGCCTACAGAGTTAAAATAAGGTGAACCTAGTAATAAGTTCTTTAATGGTTCAAAGAACACTCTCTGAGCTTGCTGAGCGTTTACAGCAAGGTTTAACAAGTCAATATAGACACCTCTAGCTTTACCATAATAGTTCAGAGGGTCTCTAAGACAATGTAAGAGATAAACAGTGTAAGCCATTGATATTCTGGCACAGTGATCTTTTCCAGATCCTTTACCTAACATGCAAATGACTTCATTATCTGTATAATCGGCATACCATTTCGTACCGGCTTCTTCACCATACATTTTTATCAGTGTTGGAAGTTTTAAAATTTGTGTGGAATGGCGCACGATTTCTAGTTGAATAGGTGATAGGCTAGGTAGTCCAAGATATTTTTTATCTGTTACAAAAGTTTCTATAGAAACAGGAACTTCAACAAGTTCATCTTGTTTAAGTAACTTATCAAAATCATCATAGTTTAAGTTGATGCCGAGATAATCAGACATAAAAAACCCCCCGTAAGGGCAAAAAAGCCATTCTCAAATTATGACGATATTGGTAAAGCCCAAAAAAAAGGTCTCTAATTATGAGCCGTAATGGGTCAAAAAAAGGTCTCTTGATATGAGCTTTTTTATTGCTCGTGAGATTCAACATCAATGACTTCCTCTTCCTTTGGCTCATCCATTATTTCAAATGCGATAGCAAGTTCTTTACGAACCTCTTCCGCAACTTCGGGAAACTTTGCAATAACATCTCGGAGGACTCTGGACAGAATCTGGTTAACATTCTCAGCCTTCTGCATTCTACCGATATACTCGGCATCGGAGTTGTTACCACCCATGAGTTTATGAAGCTGAGCTTTCTTTGTAGCAAGCTCTCCGGCAAGCTTAATGGCTTGAATCCTTGCTGCGACCATCCCATGATCTGTCGCAATGTTGATTGTCTCCCAAGCTTCTTTGCTTAGTTCATCAAACTCTTTAAGAGCTTTGATTGTATTGAACTGAACACGCTCTAGGAAGTAGGGGTCATCGTCAGCTTTCCTATTGAGAATCTTCTTGTATTCTTCAATATAACCCTTGACTTCGGCTGGTTTGATTGACATCAGAGAGGCTATCTCGTGGTTAGAGTAACCTTTGACATGCATTAGCCCCGCATCTTCAACATCCTTAATCTTATCGAATAAAGTCTTCTCTTTTACTGGTTCAATATCTGACATAATCTGTCGTAATAGCCTTTCGCAACAGTATCCCAAGACCATTTATCTTGATTGGTAACTGCATTGTTATATGTGAAGTTAGAAACATCATCATAATTATAAATTACATATAACATTTTATCACATAAATCATCGAAATTTGGCTCTGCCCATTCACCACACTCACCGTAGATACCGGACATCTTACTTTTTCCCCATTTGAAATCAAGAGGAACTGACATACTGGCATATTCTGTACAAGCTGTAGCATCGGTGCAGATAGTCGGAATACCTTTCGCTATAGCTTGGAGAGGCAGCATGCCCCAACCTTCACCACTTGTAGGGTAAATGAGGCAATCTGCACGATCATAAATTAAAGCCAGTTCTTCAATGGGAACATCATTCTCAATGACTTCAATATTTGGATGATTTTTGATAGCAGAAGGCTCACCCCTATCATTCCACAGTCGGGCATCAGGAGAGTCCACGCTCTTGTAAAGAAGCTTGAACCTATCATCTTTGCCAAAGAGCTTTACAAACGCATCAACAGCGAGCTGACTGTTCTTTCTGGTAGAAGGAGAGCCGATGCTAAGGAAGGTAAACGGTTGAGATTTAAGAGTCCTCTTCACAGGAAAGAAGTATCTTGAATCTACTCCGAGATCAAAATTATAAGTGGGGACTTTGACTCCGGAACTTGTAAATACATCTTTAGCCCATGATGATGTTGTCCAGATTTCATCCATCATGTTCATACGCCTTACCCAGTCTTCAGGCAAGCGTGTTGTTTCCCAGTATGAAAAGCCAACATTGTATCCGCTACACATTGCGTAATCAAGAGGGAGTCGATTATTAATTAAAACATCGTAACCTACATGGTCATAACATTCTGATTGATATTGAATACCAATACCAACCTCTGCCATAGGCTTGAGATCTGATGGCATGATGCAATCACGATCTATCTCAACACCCATTAGGATTAGACGATTGTAGATTTCATCCTCGGCTACCTTGTAACCTTCATTACGGACTTGGGCAACACTTGTGCCATTCCATACAATCTCCATTTTTATTTAAGCCTCTGGGTCAAATGCAAGTTGCTTACCGCCCTCACCAGCAGCAGCTTCTAATTCTTCAATAGAATATCCATGTTGTTTTGTAAACTCAACACGATAGTTGTACCAACCAGATGTACCAATCCAGAATCTTGGGTCGGTGTCTTTGGCTAGTTCGGTAAGTTCTTCTGGTTGGAGCAAGAAGCTAAGGACTCCCAGAGGCATGTACAAGGTCATATCGTAGTTTTCATGCTTGTCTGATGCATACTCTCTGATAATGTCTTGAAATTCCTTAACAATTTTCTGCACAGGCTTCCCTGCATAGAAATCAATATTTCCATAAGCATTTCTTTCTCGTGGACAGAAATCATCAACAGGTGTTATTGTCCCGAAAGAACGACACACGAACGGTCTAAACCCATAGACTGTGCAGCCCCCTTTGTAGAAAGCACAATGCTTTTCAGATTCTCCACCGGACTTCCATGTTTCGTCATACATCGCTTGTTTAAGAGAGTTGACAACATCAGCCATCCATTCTTTAGCAGCGTCTTCACCTTTATCCTCAAGAGTCAAATAGTATTGCTGAGTAAGATTGTAGGCAATGTTGGCACATTCAAACATTGGAATAACAAGACCAATCTTGCAACACTTACCTGAACCAAGACACTTTGATGGTGATTGATTTTGCTTTGCTTCAATAATACGGATCTGGTTATAAATCATATCCAATCTTGCAAAATTGACAATATCTTTAATAGTGACGCTTCTTTTCATCGCCCCATACCTTTCTTTCTAAGCTTATTAGCTTTTTGTTGTTCTCTTCTTCTTTTCTCAACTTGCTCTTGCAAAGGAGATTTTGGTCTCCGCAATGTTGTTGAAGAAAGATTGCGACCTTTGCCTCGAAATCTGAGGAGGTCATATTTTTTGCACCAGTTATAAACTGCTTGCGGTGTTACTTCGATATTATAAGATTGTTTTAAAACCTTGCAAATATCTGTTAAGTTCATTCGTTTTTGAACATAGTGTTCGTACAACCAAGCTTTGTCTTTATAAACATCAGTCATCCGGGTTAACCACTTTCCAATACCAAATAGCTATTCCAACAGCGTCAACAATGTCATCGTCACCGAGGTCAAGGTCATCATCGTTGAAATATTCTTCAATTATAACACGGACTCTGCGTTTTCTTTCTTCTTTCTTTTTAAGTTCAATATTCTTTTTTTGCCCGTTTTCTTTTAAGGCATCTTTATCTTTACCTGTTAGATTTTTATATCCAACACCACTTCTCCATACGAGAGGACTGACATCCATCACTCTTTTACAGGTGAAGGATGCCATTCCCCAAGTGAAGCCAATGATGTAAGAAAGTAAACGGCTTGTCTGAAAGTTCTGAATATAAACAGACTGCTCAATGACGCAAACATCGGGCTTGTATAAATTACAGATACTTGTGATCCCAAACTTAATTTGACTGAACTTGTCTTCAATCGTAGAATTCTTCATGAAAGAAAGCTTGTCTGACTTAACAAGAACTAACTCACCGTCAATTCTTTGCATGATGCACCAAGCTAGTGAGTGAGAAGCCGGGTCAATAGCCAGTACGGTATTGACCTTCTCTTTCTTTAAATAATTGAGACTCATTGCTTCTGATCCTTGCGAATCTTTTCTTCATCCCAACCCCACGACACTAACCTTTGAACATACCTTTCTTCCTTACAGGCTTCACAGATATCTTCTTTATTATAAGTAGAAAGTATTGTTGTACAGTCTTTTGTTTTACAGATTCTTTTCTTATGTTTATTAGCTTTTTTTGTGTGATAAGATTCCAATAGCTTCTTATTGGTTATAATCTTTCTACACTCCGGACTGCAATAGGTAGCATTATAAACTTTAGCTACGAATTGTTTTTTGCAATCACCGTTTGAGCAAACTCTTTTCTCTTCGTTGAACATCTTTTTTCATAGCAATACCTAGAAAGGTTCTTCAACCTCGGTAGTTTTGCTAAATTCTCCTTCACCCCAACACATGGCAGCAAGGTCACACTGAGCGCATTTCGCCGATGACCTCTTATACGGTTGTTTAGGTAGCTCCCCCTCAAGGAAGTTAGTATAAATTTTATTATACTTAGTAAACAGTTTATCAATAAAAACATCGTCACGCTCTATAAAGATAGGTAATATCTCCTGATTGTTCTTATTTTCATAGATAACATAACCACTTGGTAAGTCCAAACACCTCATATAAATCTGAGCCTGACGATAATGATCATCTTTTGGCTTGTTATGGAACTGGCGATACTGGAAACCTTCTGCGCTAATTGACTTCAATTCAATCAGTTTGTGACCATACCAGTCAATGATTCCGTCAGCTGTACCCTCAATAGGAGGGTCTGTATGAGTTACTGGGATTTCCTCGGCAACAAGTATACCCATCTCACGGAGATAGCTATACAGACGCTCATGGACAGCGTGACCATTATCAAAGATACGATAAGTCTGTGATCTAAAGGAAGGTGTGACCTCTTGACCCTCAAATAGGTAATGCCAATATCTAGCACATTGGTTTGTGTAACTTGGGTGAAAACCACCGACCTTCTTAAATTCTGGCTTGTTCCTTAGAGCAAGATGGTCATCAATAGCGTCATTAAGAAGCTTCTCAACCAAGTCCTCCTTATTAATCGGTTCCTTTGGTGTCTTCAGTTGTTGTAATGCTTTTAACATTTATGCTCCTTTTGCAGCAATCTTTAACGCATTGATATTTTCCAATAACGCTTCGTACATTGTTTTCCAGATATCATTAACGAACTTATCTTGTTCGGACATAATACTTGATCTTCTTTTGAATGCTTGTGATTTTACAATCATCATTGTTCTATAACCAGAAAGTACATTTAAATACTTAATAGCTTGCATTCCTACATAGTTCTGAGGATTATCAATAATGTCTTGAACAATCCTCATACACTCAATAAATTCTTGTGCTTTATCACCCATCTGCTCAGCGAGCCAATCCGGGTCTACCACGATGTCAGCCATTTTCCATTCTCCTATTCATCCCATTTTTTTCCTAAAATTAACTTTGGTTGTTTATGACAGATTCCACATCTACCAAACTTCCCATCTCCGTAGTGCGTCTTCCACTCACGACAGCATAGCACCACTATTTCCATCCCATATCTTTGTTCAAGACTTTTTCTTCCGCTATTCGATGTCATAGTGATATCTATTATCATCAGATGTTTTCCACTTGTTTGCATCCTCAACATCCCATTTTCTAGTGTTGACAAATCTCTCAATCAAAGTTCCCGTCTTGGTCGTAAACGAAGGGTCGAACAGTCTAACTCTATTGTTTGGCTGAATAGCATAGTTCCCATCATCTCTAAGCATGACATGACCACATTTGTGTTGACCCGGATTTGTGCTGAAACCAAGGTTTATAGTGTTGTCATCTGGTGCATGCCAATCAAGTGTAAATAGGTATTTTGCGTTTACGAACTCTCCAGAACGAGCAACATAAGCCATTCTCATATTTCTCATTGCTTGAAACTCAGTAACAGCTACATGAGGACTAAAAGAGTTCCACAGAACAAGTTCGTGAATATCAACTTCAGGTACACCCGGTCTTTCACAGAAAGCGTTTATAGGCATTCTCCACCAAACACCCCCATCTTCCATTAAGAAATGGAACAGAGGACTTCTCCCCTGAATGCTAGTTACTCCAAAAATCATGCAGGGAAAGTATTTATCATGAGAGTCCAACTGGTCTCTTAGGAAGTTACCTCTAACATAACATTCAATCATTGGTATATTAGCATTAAGCTCCGGCATTTTATTTATTTATCTTTCTTTTATAACTCAATGGAACTTTCTCCAATGAGTAACTGGCTGGATTCCGAGATGCTTGCTTGAGACATCGGAGTATGTAAGTAGGATATCACAAGCTACGCATATTCTTTTTGTCTTGATATCATCCAGACTCCCAACAAGTGGTTCTTCAGCGTTTGTCTCATCTTTCCTCGTATTGTAGTGCAAAGTGTTTGATGGGAAGACAAAAACTTGCCCTTTGCGTGTTTCAAAGTCCCAAGCTTTTGCACCATACGGATTCCATTCTTTTGCGTTATATCCAGATATCCCCACATAAGGATCTCTATCATGGCTAGAGTCTACAAAAGTCAAAGTTTGCTCGCCATCCTCGGGAGTTGCTGCGTAGTAAACAACAGATAGATGAGAATCTCCATGAGTGTGCATTCTTAGAGGAGCCTTAGTGGAGGAGTTCAACCAAGACTTTACAATATTTATATCAAAATTTCTGTGCTCAATCCCAATTGTTTCCAAATATTGCTGAACACACTCAGTAATGAAAGTGAAAAGTCCAGCAAATTCTTTTTGATGATGAACAGCATTTCTACCAGACGATTCTCCAGATAAACCACCAGAGAAATGCCCTTCCCAATGCTGATAAAATAATTCAAGAAAACTATCACTATCCGGGTACACCGATTGCGTTACAGTGGTTGGGAATAAAGCATAAACAATGCTATTCATAATCACTATCCCGAATCAGTTCTTTAAATACATGCCATTCAATGATGGCAACCTTGACATCGGAATCTTCTCCTAGGACAACAGACAGACACGGATGTTTATATGTTGATCTCCAAGCATCTTTTCTCAGCTTGATCCATCCATCTCTTGTGAGAGTAAATGTCTTGCCGTTGTGTTTATAGTCCACAACAAATTCATTCATCGTTGCATCACCCTTCCGGAATCCCCGACCAGAGTTTTTAACTGGTCTAGCCCCGTCACGCTTGGTTTCTTCTTTTTCATTTCTTTTCATTGTATTCCTTACAAGATTTACAGGTTACTTCTTTTTTATTTTGAGTGACATAGTAATCACCACCAGTTTTGCCACAAGGTGTCTCATAGTTTGATAAACCACGAGTAATCATGTGGAAGTGGATAAGAGTGCTTTGCTCTTTTCTCATTAATCAATCTCCATATCCGTATTATCCATTGTCTCCTTAAACTCTTGGTAAAACTTAATTAGATTGTAAACAATTCCAACACAAATGCCGGCGATGACTAGAAGATAGATAACCATGTCACACCTCTTCAAACTCACGACCCAAGATTAGAGTTGCAATTTCACTTCTAACCTTTTCAGACAAATCAATAGCTGTCATCCCATTCCACTTCTCAGTTCCATAAGAGTACCACGCACCTCTGCGCTGAATGATATCCATCTCAACCGCAATATCAACAAGCTCCCGGTCAGTATCAATCTTGCCCTCTTGAGGGAGAACATAGTAATAACCTTGAGCGCCGATAGTAGGAATCTGCTTTGTCTTTTCAATTGTCCAGACAGCCCTTTGTGAAGTGATGGTGTGAGTATTATCACGCTCCATCTCCTTCTGTGACATTGAAAGGAACAGTTTTACAACATTGTGCATGTTGTGGTGGACAGTATTGCCCATCTTTGCTTTTGTTACAGCAAACATTCCGCTAAGGTCAACGGTCTGGTGAGCTACGAATAGCATAATGTTCCGTTCTTTGTGGAGGTAATTAACAAGCTTCTGGAGAAGGTAGCCCTGCGAACGGGATTGAAGCCCCATTGCTTTACCACCTTCTGGCTTGTCATAAAACTCTTCTTTGATGATGTTTGATAGAGAGTCAAACAGGAAGATGTGTTTCTCAACATCGTTATTCAAATAGCCGATGAGAGCCTTCATAATCTCTTCTACAATTGTTGATTGAATTACAACAACATCATCAATATTGATACCGCACTTGGCAGCATATTGATCATTGTAAGAATACTCCGAGTCAATAATGACTGGTCGGTATCCTCGTCTTTGAGCTTCCGCAAGAATCCGGAAACACATTGTTGTTTTACCAACTGATGGTGTTCCCCAGAACAAATGGGTTGCCCCTGAGTTAAGCCCTCCCCCAAGCGCACGATTCAAACCGATACTTGGTGTTGGAATAACCTCATGAATAGGCATATGGTCGCCTTTTCTTTTATCTACTACTAGCATTTTTCTCCTTATTTAATTAAAAGTTTTTAGTTGAAAGTTTTTGTGCCAAGTCTTTTAACCACAGACTTAAGAAATGCATCGCATCTCGTTTGCCAATTATACCTGTCATAAACAGATGGCGCTTGATTGAAATAATAATTTACTTCATCATCAAAATTATCCACCACTCTTCTCATCAAATAAATTAAAGAATCAATTTCAGGAAGGACAACATCTCCACAGGTGTACCCAGTATTCTGAGTCTTGCCTAATTTAGCATCTATAATATTTCTACCCAAGAGATCTTTATACGAGCACCATAAGCCTGTTGAAATAACTGGCATTCCGGTAGCAAGGGCTTGTAGGGGGATGAACCCAAAGCCTTCACCCTCGCTAGGGTAAATCAAAACATCATGATCATGGTAAAGCTTAATTAAATCTTCTTGAGATAGAGTTTCGTGAATATAAGTAATATTGTCATGGCGAGGTACCAACATTGACGATATGCCAAACCCTTCTGTATTCTCATTACCGTGATACTTCAAGGTTAAAGAAACATCATGCCTGCCCTGAAACGCTTTAGAGAAGGCAGCCTGTGCCATATCAGCCCTCTTCCGAGGACTTGCTGAGTCAATGTGCAGGAACTTTATCTTTCTGTTTCCACCTCTTCTATGAGGCTTCCACATTTCATCAATTCCCATTTCAAAAACATATGTTGGAGTTGTAATTCCGGAATTAATAACAGCATCTTGTGCAAAATAATTGCCAACCCATATCTCATCCACACAATTCATTGCATCAATCCAATGGTCCCATACTTTTGTAGCCTCCAAATGCGTTCCTTGTATCTTGTATTGATTGTCATGAAATTTTATAAAATCAGGGCTACGCAAGTTCTGCATATTGTGATGGTTGTACCGTTCAGGCTCCATATAAAACAACTGAGCATTTGCTTCACTTGAATTATCAAGGATTGTCATCTTTTCATTCCTATAAGTAAACTTAGAGAAATGTTCAATCATTTTGTAATAGCTATACGAATAACCGGACTTGCCGTTCGCATCCTTAACAAACTGGTCTGTGTGCAATGACAGCTTCAAATTATTTCCTTTCCAGAATAGCCAGTTTCCTTTTACCATGAGGAATGAAACCTTCTGTTTGCATATCGCAAAATTCAAAATCAATCATCGTTGTAACCTTCTTCTCTGTGGTATCCAGTATTTTATTGAATTGCAAAACGCTAGGCGCATGAGTAACTGAATGCTCAATAATTGCGACTTTTGATTGCTCAACAAGTGAAGAGAAACAATTCCACTCACCGTCATCTCCTTCGATTTCAAGACCTAGAGCCATCACTCCACACTCTGAGATATCAAAGAATTCACCTTGCTTGTTACACCACTCTTTGACTGTGCCATGAAAAGATTCTGGCATTGAACCGAGAGGATCAATTTGTACAACTCTTTTTACATTAATCAAGCTTTGCTTGTACGCCCCTACATCGATAACAGTATCAACATCACCAAAATAGTATTCGCAAATATGATGACGAATCATGTACTCCTTGGAGATGAGGTATTCCCATCTATCCATTAGCGACCAACCTTTGGCATAATGACAGCAGTTCCGCAACCGACAGGGAAGTTGAGCATGTCATGTCCATACTTCGTTGACCAATCCACAGCAGCACGATAAGATCCGATGTCTGGATGATCATCATCAGAAGAATTCTTTGTGTCATGAACAGTAATAGCCCATACCTCATGTTTGTTCATCTTTGAACCATAATTCTCTAGGTCTTTATAAACCTGCTCATATGTGTGGTCTGCATCAACATGCAGGTAGTCAATTGAATCAAACAATTGATGGCAGTTATCTGTCTTATCAACAATAAGATTAATTTCTGGGTAACCAATAATCCCTTCAGCGGTGTATATTGGTAAACCCCAAGGTCCAATGTTTGCATCAATCAAGTTGACATTATATTGACCAAGTAGACCTTCTTTAATTAAAGACTTTTGTGATTCAACAGCCAACTTTGGTACAAAACCAGCACCGGAACCCAAGCAAACAATGCTACTCGCCCTCAAAGAATAAGGAAGTGCATAGTAAAAAATCCCCATTCCAGCATGATTCCCCACTGTGCCATGAGATTCAGACCACTTGGAATTCTTAATAATATCATCAAACATAGCTTTCCCTCTTTATTCCTTTTCTTTCGATATAATTCTCAATAGAGATAATACCACTATCACTCTCAACCTTGTAAGAGTCCAATCGTGTCAGTGTCTTTTGGTCTTCAATCTTTTCCAACCTCGCTGCAAACCATGTCTTGGTCTGAAGAATACCTTTAATCTTCTTTAGCGTGTTCGGGAACACCACGACCTTGAAAATCTTCTCCCCATCCCAGCAGTAGAGGTTCGCCATTTCCTTCTCGGTGGATGTAATGAATTTGCGCATATGGAAGATATACATCAGCGTCTTTTCCTGCTCAGCAGTTCCAAGACCCGTCTTATGCAACCAGCCGTAATCGTGGTCATGTCCCTTTGCCCGTAGCATCATGAAGTTATACAAGCTTGAATCGTAATACTCATATGCATCACAGAAGTCGTGCAATGTTCTATCCCCGATAAGAGCATAAATATAGTCCCGTGTGGCAAGTTCGGTATTACGCTCAGCAAACACCGTAGACGAGCCAGAATGGTCTTCAAACTCAATACGGAGGTACTGAGGCGTTTTCTTTGTAGAACGCACCACAGCCTTCACCAGCGTCAATGGAGAGGTGATTTCGTGGAAGTCTGCAAGCTTCCCGACAAACTCATCCATTTCATTCTGTTCACCATTAGTGTTAAGTGAGAAACCCAATACAGGAAGATAATACTTCTCGTGATCGTAAGCCGAGACATGACCCAAAGATTTAAATGCCCCTACCTTCTCTAGATTTTCTCTTACAGTTACCTTCACCGCAGACTTTCTGCATTTGTTAGTAAACTCCTCATACGAATCAAATGGTCGCTTTTCAAAAATCTCCTTGATAGCTGAGTTACCACATCCGGCAACATTAGACAATCCGAACTGAATTGACTCCTCCTCGCCCTTGATGCTTACCGAAAAATATTCATCCGAGTGATTCACATCAGGTGCTAGTATCTTTACGCCCACCCTTTGCGCTTCC
>Ga0207941_1000044_pt1 | contig 37065 bp, 35 predicted proteins | sample LakMenEpi13Sep12_FD_150695 | JGI IMG/M metagenome (GOLD analysis project Ga0207941, IMG submission 150695) | Freshwater microbial communities from Lake Mendota, WI - 13SEP2012 deep hole epilimnion (SPAdes) | ecosystem: Environmental > Aquatic > Freshwater > Lake > Epilimnion/Euphotic zone ...
GGGGTACTGAATCACGCGGGGGGTGCGCCCTGAGCGGCTCAATGTTGATTGCGAGCATGAAGCTCAGCAGCTACTTCCTGTACCGGCCTGCCGGGACCGCTGTTGATGCCCTGATGGATGTCAGAGCGGAGAGCTTCCAGCTTGGCGGTCCAGAGCTTCTCGAGATTCTCAAGGGCCCGGAGCCCGTCACGGATCACCTCGCTGGCGTTGGCGTAACGGCCCTGCTGGATTTGGCTATTGATGATCTGCTCGAAATGTTCCGTGATGATGTAGTTCGACGGCTTGGCTGGCTCCTGGTGGCCTGGCTTTTAGGTTATCAAAAATTGATTGTCGCGGCAAGCGTATTCCAGTCAGGCCCCATGATGCCGATGGCCGTCAAGCGGTCTCCATTTGCTAATTTTAATCTTTAGACGATGATGTCCCATTTGCTCGCACGTTGAAGGCGGTCTTAGTCTTTGCAACGCTGCCCTTGAGTGGCAGGCAGTAACTGTTGATTTCAATCAAGAACTTATTGGCGGCCTGTCCGCTCGAAGGGCTTGTTCGAAGCGCCCTGGCATGCAGACAAGTTGCGCAAGTTGAATTCCGTACCGATGTTGATGGCGGCATTCGGCGCAAAATGTAGACGGATCGTGAGCAGGGCTGATGGAACCGTGCGGCTTTGGCTTCCAGTCTGGACAGTCTCCACTCGTCTCGTGTACCGCTGCTTTCACAATCACAAGAAACTGGCGGCCCCTGCCAATATCGTGCAATGGGAAGCCCGGCGCACCTGCGAGCGCTAAGGGAGAAGCTGAGGCGGGGCGGCAGCTTCGGGTGTGGGATGGTGGCACAGGCTGCGGGTCAGGTTCTGGCCCTGAGCCGCAGCTTGGTTTCAAGCTGGGCCTTGATTTGGGTGTAGAGCTGGGCGCTTTCATTCTCCCAGTCGCGCATGCTCACCAGCAAAGAATAGTTTTCTTCATAACTACAGAGGCTTTCGCCCCAAGGGAAGTCATTGCGGGTGACGACAACGAACAGCTTTTGGTTGCGCAGCTTGGAATCTGCATTGAATTGGAGAAATCGCCAGAAATCAGCTTGGTTCGTACCCTTGCTGCGCGCTTGTTTTCCGATCAGACCGGTTTTGAATTCTGGAATTTTTTCATAGTCATCTTGCTGAGTTGCTTTATTGAACATTGTCGTAACATAGTCTAGATCTCGGCCGGTAACCAGGCTGAAATCAATTCGGGTCGCCCGGTACTTCATTCGTGTCGAACGAACAGGTGGCGTGTACGCGAGAGCGGCGGCGATTTCTCTTAATCGACGTTTGCCGCCGTTGGCGAACTCAGGCGGAATTGGAATTTCATAGAAGTGATGCTTCTTATTCTCGATTGCCCCTTCTGCTTTCAGGGTGACGGCAATTTCTAGTGAGCGGAACAAGGCCCGCTCATCGAGCTTCCCATAACCACACACCCTGCGCAACTCTTTGTTCTGATTAATCATATCCTGACAGGGAGGTGGCATCACAGCATTTAGGCACAGCAAGGCCCGAATGAAGTTGCTATTCGCCTCAGGATGCTCCAGCAGAACCGAAGCCGCTAGATGCGCAACCTGAGGAGCGGCCATACTGGTTCCATTCTTAACGGTGACCTTGGAACCTTCCAGATTTTGCTGTGTTGAAACAACACCCAGACCCCCTGACTGCTCTAGGAGTGAGTAACCAGCCCTTGCGTTGATAGCCCAGTTTCCTCCATAGGCCAGAAGTTCGGGCTTGATGGCACCATCTACGGAAGGACCGGCGCGTGTGAAAGGGGAGGGCTGGTCAGGCTGCGCTACAGGCAACTCCGATGGATCCTGTGAATAACGCTGACTGTTGAAGGTTTGATTATGTCTGGCGAGGCTCCCTACAGACAGGGCATTCAAGGCCGTGGCTGGCTCGATGATGCGCCATGAATCTTTCAATAAATAATGGTGATAGCTGTCTCTCCAACCCAATCCCTCTGGCGAATCCTCTCCGATGCAATGATTGCCGACCGCAACGATGAATAGGATGTCCAGCTCACGTGAGAGTGTGTCCAAAACCACGGAAAGCCCCTTGATGTGGCCACCCGAGTAGGGTTTACTGCTGTCGCCAAAGGAAAGATTGAAGACCTTGCAGGCGTGTGTCGAATTGAAATAGCGGACCGCCTGTTCAATATGGTTTTCGATAAAGCCTGTATTGTTGCTATTGTCTTTATCTAGGATTCGGCCGCTGAATAGGCGCAGCCTTGGGACAAATCTACGGGTGCTTAAACAGTGCTCGAAATCCCCATATAAGGCCAGGCCTCCCACGTGAGTGCCATGGCCATTCTCATCATTCGCATCTTCTCCAGGGAGAAAGCTCTTCGCTTCTCCCACGGCGGCCTTCAATAAAAAGTGACCAGTGGCCAGCCCACTATCGAGAACCACAACTCCTGGCGCATGGTTGCTTGGGCCCTCAATCTCAGGGAGATTTCCCAGATCCTGAAAAATGACGGACCGCTCAAGCCTGAAAATTGGCGGTAAATCTACACAGCGCACATCCCGATTACGAAGCAGAAACGTCGCTTGATCCAAAGTGCAAAGCACTCGGTAAAGCATCAGACCTGGCTGAATGACTTTGTCCTTCTTCTCGATTGCTTTACTTCTCAACCATGTTTCGAATGTGACATCTTCCAGCGTACGCCTGTCCGGGTAATCCTCCAGGGGCCAAAGTTCAACATCCAGCAAGAAATCATCTGTCTTTGGAAATCCTAAGGTCTTTAGCGCCCAGCCTTTACGATCCTCCGGGCTCCAGCCGTCGAGACCTCTCAAGGCGTAAAATACTTGTTTATATGTCACCGATTCACCCTTTGCCATGGTGGTGAGTCGCTGCTCAAAATCAGCTAGGGCCGCATCGCTGGCAAAGCCGATGACGACAGTCTCCTGCTCTTGACTCACGAATTCGATTGTTGGTGAAATCTTCTGAAGATCATCAGGATTGAATCCCTTGTCAACAGAAAACTTGATTAGCTTGCGGTCATCAAACCCTCCCTCGTCGCCTTCACATTGAACTCTGGCATTCGTAAGCTTTTCAAGCAAGCCAAGGCTGTGTCCGCGTACATCGTCCGGTGTATTGAAGCGAGGAGGTTGGCTACGGCGCTTGTCAGTAACTGGTGTCTCCCGCTGTAGGGCCAGATGGGGAAAATCCTCTGCCATGGCCCATCAGCTCCTTTTGCTGCGGCCAATGCGCGCTTCTTCTCGTTTGATCGCCATCTGCAGGTGACGCTCACTGAGAAAATCCTTGCCGCTCAGCACCATGTCTTTCGCGGCACGGCGCACCACCCTCTCCACATCTGCGTGGCTCATGCCCTTGAACAGGCTCGCGATACGTGGATCATCCAATTCAAACTCCCGCCGGAAACCCCGGAGCTTCACGCTCAGAAGGCGCCGCAATTGCTCTAGATTTGGGGATTCAAACACCAGCACTTCATCAAACCGCCGCCACACGGCGGCATCCAGAATGCGTTCATGGTTGGTGGCCGCCACCAGCAGGCTCTTGCCCTCATACGCGTCGAGCATTTGTAGAAAGGCATTCACCACCCGTTTCAATTCCCCATGGTCTCCCTCGTCTGCCCTTTCTTTGGCCATGGCGTCGACCTCGTCGAACAACACCACCAGCGGCACGGCGGAGACAAAGTCAAAGACCTGACGAAGATTTGATGCCGTCTCTCCGAGCAGGGATGACATCACGCTGTCAATTCGCACAATGGCGAGTGTCAATCCCAACTCGTTGGCCATCACCTCGGCGGTCAGGGTTTTGCCGCAGCCAGGAGGTCCGCAGAAGAGAAGTTTATCGGCGGGATGCAAGCCGTAACTCTCCAGCGCATCTCTGCGATGATATTCCTGCAATAGCTCATCCACAACCGAAACATTCTCGTCGGAGAGCACAACATCTTCGAGGCGCCTCACCGGCTCCTTTATTTGCAGCAACGGCAGGCCCCGCTCTTTGTCTTTTGGCAATCTACCGGCTAAGAGTGAATGCACATTGGCTAGCGAGCTGCGCCGGCCGTACAGAATCTTCTCGAGGTCATTGGCCAGTAAATTATGATTCTTATCGCGCTCTTCCTTGATGAGCTGCTCGGAGACCCGTTGGAAGGCATCATGATTCCCTTCCGTTCCAGTTTTAATCAGTTGCCGAAGTAGCTTTGCGGAGGCCATGATTATTTTGTCTTCCCTACCCAGTGGAGCCATGTACCACAGAAACGGCCACACCATGCCGGCGGTTTAGTCCTAATTAATGTCATTGGTGCTGCTCGAAGGATTGCCATGTCTGATTCAATGCCATTGCCTAATTTAGGACTTTGGCCACAATAGCCCCGGATATGCCCGTTGCGAGTTCTTGGCAAACCAACTGCTTGTAGGGTTGCGCTCTTTTCAGGAAAGTGGTGTTGTCTCGCACGCGTCCGTTCTCCACGTCTGTCGCTCCTTGTGCGTTCAACAACGTCTGCCGCCCTCCGCCGGCGACGTGCAGCGGATTGCCCGGAGCATCTTCTCGCGATTGGGAGTGGCGATTATCAGCCATTTTAGGGAGGAAAAGCCAAGCTGGATTGGATCCTTCGAACGTTGGCCATCACCTGGCCGCAGAAAGCTGACGCATCAGGCCGTCCCAACGGGTAGCGAATCTGTAGGGTGGGTCAGGTGGATGGCCATGTTAGGCACAGTCGCAGAGATGATAGAGTTCAACTTCAACTGGCTGGTGCTGTTAACGGGGAAACCCGGGAGTCGGGGAAACCCGAGAGAGTGGTTCGATTCCCTCCCAGTTAATTCTTGGATGACTTCTTCACTAAATCTAATATGACCGGATCATTTGTCTTCAGGTCCTTGATAATTTTGGCGGACGAAAAGGCACTTGGATCCAGATTCTTTGCATCAATAAAGTTTGCTGAACGCATATCCGCATTTTGAAGCTTCAATCCCCTGCAGTCCACGCCGCGAAAATTAGCACTCCTAAGGCTTGCATTTGTAAAGTCAGCACCTTGAATCTCACAGGTACGAAAGTCGATCCCGTCTAGCCTCGTGCCATGAAACTTGGCGCGTTTAAAGCTACAATGACTAAATTCAACATGGTCTAACTTGGCGCCAGCGAAGATCGCTGCATCACATTCGCAATGCTCGAGCTGAATATTAACCAATAGGCTATCAGTAAAGACAATTGCATGGCAATTGCTTCGCGTGAGCATAATGTCGGCAACCCTGAGATTATTGAGCTGCATTTCTGATAGATGCAGGCTTCGTATTCCCAAGGAGATCAACCTTCGAATCGTCCCTAAGACACGATAGGAAGCGTCGGGAGCTTGATACGTTTGCAAGTCAGATAGAGTCTCTTCAAGTCGCTTTCTCTCATTTTGTCGACTACGCCTCTGATCAAAGTAGAACAGCAGTGAGCCAACTACGACCAAGTCCAGAACTGTTCCATGCGCTTCAACAAGCACGTTCTCAAAGAACGATTTCGAGTATAGCCCCCATGTCGTATCCGGAAACATTTGCGATGACACCCATTCCCAGTTGCCTGTAACAAGAATAAGAATCGTAGTGAGGCAGATGAGAGCTATTGTTGTATGACTCATTGAAGAACAAACCGAACTATTTATAATATCATACCCCGCCGCCATCACACCAAACCCACTCACCCCAACACCCCCCCAATCGCCTCACCAATCCGCAAGGCATTTGCCACCACCGTCAGCCCGGGCCCCACGGCGGGGCAACCTGGAAACACACTGGCATCAGCTATCCAGAGGTTTTCAACCTCATGGCAGCGGCCCTCCAGCGACACCACCGAGGTGGCCGGGTCTGGTCCCATGCGGCAAGTGCCGCAGCTGAAGCCCATCACGCTTAGGGGGGCTTCGCCGCGGGGATAGATGGGGGCGCGTTGCACCACCGTGGTGTCGGGATCGTTTTCGACCCGTTTCATTACATCCAGCCAGCGGTAGACGAGGCGGTCGTGGGCTTCGCGGTTGTTGGCCAGGTAGTTGATCACCACCCGCTCACCGCGCAGGCTGACGCGATTGTCGGCATCGGGGCTTACCGCACTGGATACCCACCAGCTGACGGAGCGATCGGCCAGCCATTCCAGCGCCCCATCCGGCAGCAGGCGACTCACCAGGGAGAGCACCGGCGGTGATTCGGCAAACAGCGGATCTTGCAGCACACCGCCGCCACCCCGGACGGCCCCCAGGGCATAGCTCACATTGCGATCGCCGCCATGGAAATCCAGCACCCCCAAGGCCGGGCCGTAACGGCCGGAATGGGCCCTGCTGGCCCGTTGCAGCATCGCCGTCAGTTGGGGACGCATCAAATGGCGACCGACCTGGTCGGAGCCATTGGCCAATCCCTGGGGGTGGGCATCGCTGGCCGATCGCAACAGGATCACGGCGCTGCCGATCGCGCCCGCCGCCAGCACCACCTGGTGGGCCTTAAACAACCAGCGCTGCTGGCCGATCTGGGCCTCGACGCCACGCACCTCCTGTCCGCCGGCATCGGTGTGCAGCATCAGCACCCGGGCACCCTGCCGCAGTTCAAAGCCGGGTTGGCCCAGGGCCCTATCGACGCCAAACAGTTCGGCATCACCGGAGGGATCCTGCGCCGACTCACTGACGCTCAACGGCAGCCGGTAGGGGTGCAGCCCCTGGCGCTCTAGGGCCGCCCGCAGTTCCACCTGGAACGGCTGCACCGCCTCGGCGTCAAAGGGTTGGCCGTCCTCGCCATGGACCCGATACAGCGCCTCTGCTTGCTCATACCAGGGTGCCAGATCTGCGTAGCGCAGGCCCCAATCCGGTCCGCTGCCCTCCTGCATCGGCATGCCGATGAATTCCTCAGGCAGCATCCGCTCCAGCACCCCGCCCCAGATCTTGGTGTTGCCCCCCACGGCCTCCACCATCTGGGGGGCAAAGGGATCACCATCGGTGCCGATCCATTCCTCCGCCGGGTGATATCGCTGGCGCCGGAATAGGTCGATGTCGGCCACGTTTTGGTCCGCAAGCGCCAACCCCGCCCCCTGCTCCAGCAACAACACCTTGCGGCCCGCCGCCGCCAGGGCGCCGGCCATGGTGCCGCCTCCGGCGCCACTGCCAATTATCAATACATCAAAATCCCGCTCGTCGATGACCATGGCGCCGGGGGATAGGGGTGTATCGCCGGGATAGGTCATCGCCGCTGCCAGACGTAGGTGAGCACAAACAACACCCCCCAGATCACATCGACGAAATGCCAGAACAACGACACCGCCATCACCCCCTTGCCTTCCGGTAGCACCAGGCCAGGCCGCAGCGAGCGCACCAGGAAAAAGGCCATCAGGGCCAGGCCCGTCAGCACATGCAGCCCATGGAAGCCGGTGAGCAGGTAAAAGCTGGCGCCAAACACACCGCTATCAAGACCAAAGGGCAAGTGCTGCCATTCGATCGCCTGGCCGATCACGAAATAGGTGCCCATCGCCATCGTCAGCAGCCACCAGGCGCGAAATTCGCCCAGCCGTTGCCGGTGCAGGGCCCGCTCCGCCAGCCAAATCACCAGCGAACTGCTCACCAACACCACCGTATTGATCAGGGGCTCGCGCACCTCCAACCCCTCTACCCCGGCGGGCAACCACAGGGGCGCACTGCTTTTGAAAACGGCATAGCCCACAAACAGGGCCAGAAAGATCAGGCTTTCGGAAGCCAGGAAAATCACAAAGCCCGTAATGGTGTGGTCGGCGTGACCGTGGCCGTGGCCTTCATGGCCGTGGCCACCATCGCCGTGGCCGTGGCCGGAGTCATGGCCTTCGGGGCTGGGCACGGCCGGAGTGCCTGGGGGGGTGGCGGCTGGCTGAGAAATGGAGGTCATGGTTTCAGCCCTGCAGCGCCCGACGCTCGAAGCGCTCCTGGTCTTCGACCAGGGGCCGGCCCAGGCCGTAGCCGTAGGGGCCGCTGATAACAGTGGGCACATCCGCCTCAAAATTCTCGGCGGGTGGGGGAGAGGGCAGCAACCACTCCAGGCCAATGGCATTCCAGGGGTTTGGTGGCGCCTTCGGGCCCCTTACCCAACTGCTGACGATGTTGAGCAGGAAGGGAATCGTGGCCACCCCCAACAGAAACGCCCCCAAACTGGCCAGCACATTGGCACTGGCAAATTCGGGGTCGTAGGAGGCCACCCGCCGGGGCATGCCCATCAGCCCGGCCCAGTGCATCGGCAGAAAATTAAGGGTGCTGCCAATGAAAGTAAGAATGAAATGCAATTTACCTAAGCCTTCGTAATACATGCGACCGGTGAATTTAGGGAACCAGTGATAGATGGCAGCGAAAACACCAAAGGTAATCATATTAAAAATCACGTAATGGAAATGGCCGACAACAAAATAGGTATTACCCACATGGATATCCACAGGCACCGTCGCCAGCATCACACCGGTAATGCCGGCAAAGATAAAGTTGAACAGCCCCGCCAGGCAAAACAGCATCGGCGTCGATAGGCGGATGCTGCCGCGCCAAAGCGTGGCGATCCAGGCAAATACCTTGATGCCAGTTGGCACGGCGATCAACATCGTCGTCACCATGAAGACATTGCGCATCCACTGGGGGGTGCCGCTATAAAACATATGATGAACCCAAACAATCAGGCTCAGTACGGTGATCGCAAACGAGGCGATCGCCACGACCTTATAACCAAACAATGGTTTACGGGCATAGACCGGAAACAACTCCGAAAAGACGCCGAAAATCGGCAATGCCATTACATAGACGGCCGGATGGGAATAGAACCAGAAGAAATGTTGATACAGCATCGGATCACCACCCCCTTCCGGCTTGAAGAAACTAGTGCCAAAACTGAGATCAAACAGCAGCATCACGGCGCCCGCCGTCAATACCGGCAAACCCATCAGCTGAATCAACTGGGCCGCCAGGGCCGTCCAGCAAAAAATCGGCATCTTGAACCAGCCCATACCCGGCGCCCGCATCCGAATAATCGTGGTGCAGAAATTCACCGCCCCCATGATCGAACTAACTCCCGATAAGGCAACGGCCAAGATCCAAAGCAACTGACCATTGAGCGCATGGCCCAGGGGGTTCTGAGTGCTCAGGGGCGGATAGGCCCACCAGCCTGAGCCCGACGGACCGCCCGGGACCAGAAAACTGGCCATTAAAATCACGCCAAAGACCGGAAACAACCAGAAGGCCAAGGCATTCAGCCGGGGGAAGGCCATATCCGGTGCCCCAATCATCGGCGGAATCAACAGGTTGTTGAAGCCATTTAGAACCGGAAACAGAAACAGGAACAACATCACCGTTCCATGCATCGTATAAAGCCCGTTATAAACTGTTGGATCGACAAGATCCGCCGGTGGTGTTATCAGCTCCCCCCGCATGATCATCGCCAGCAGGCCACCCACCAGCAAAAACAAAAGGGCGGCAGCGATATACTGAATTCCGATAACTTTGGCGTCGGTATTAAAGCTGAAATAACGTCGCCAGTTTCCCGGCGATCCAGGCAGCAACTCGGGCTCCTTGAGCATCCGGGGATCAAAACTGGGGCTGGTGGGGGAGGAAGAGGCCATGGGTCAAGCTTCGTGGGTGTTCTGGGGATCAAGCGAAACGTTGACCTCGGGGGGCGGTGCCGGCGGCACCGTGGCCCAACCCCTGTTGCCCTCGGCGAGCCGCTGTTGCCAGATCTCGTTGGCCGCATTGAAACTGGGCCGCAGCGGCGCCTGCTCTGCCGCCGCTAGCCAGGCGGCAAAATCTGCCTCGCTTTCGACGACCACATCGGTCTGGTTGGTGGCGAAGTAGCCGCCAGAAAACATCGAATCCCGCAGCCGATAGCGCCCCTGCCGAGAAGGGGTGAGGCGGTAATCAATCACACTGCCGGGAATTAGATCTTGTTTGAGGCGGAAAGCGGGAATATAAAAGCCATGCAGCACATCCATGGAGATCAGCCGAAAGTAAATTGGCCGATCTACAGGTAAATGCAGCTCGCTGCTGCGCACCCCATTGGGGTAGATGAACTCCCAGGACCACTGGCGGCCGATCACCTGGATCGGGCCGATCTCCGTGCTGTCTGTAGTGCTGGGCAAAGAGCCAGTGGCCACGGGCAAAGAGCCAGTGGCTAGGGGCAAGGAGCCAGTGGCTAGGGGCAAGGAAGCGCTCTCTAAAGGCGCCGCCGTGGCCAGGCGTTGTTTACCCCCCAAGGTGGCCAGGGTGTGGTTGACGCCAATGGTGTGCCAGGCAATCGCTAACACCACCACCAAGGGAATCACTGTCCAGATGATTTCCAGGCGGATATTGCCCTCGATCGGGTCGCCATCGTCCAGGTCGTATTTGGGGGCACGGTTGAACAGCAAGGTCCAGGCGATCACCGCCGTACAACCCACCAAAATGAAGCTGCCAATCCCCGTCTCCAGGGCAAACAGATTGTCCACATAGGGAGCGGCCGTTGAGGCCTGCACCGGCAGCCAGCGGTAGGACTGCTGCGCCATCGTCCAGCTGACCAGGGCATCGAGCCCAAGCCCGATGGCCACCAGCACCAGGCTGGGCCCGACGGAGGGCTGGCGGCGGCCCGTGCTGGTCATGGCAGCGCCTCCCGGGGATCGACTCCCGCCGCCAGCAGTTGGTCGGCGCTGACATGGACCCCGAATTCGGCGGCCAGCTGGGCCCCCAAGGTGCCGTGCAGTCCCAGCAAAGCAAACATCAGTACCCCGGCCACCAAATAAAGCCATTGCACCTGACGACCGTAGTCGCGGCGCCAAGCGAAACGCTGCAGCCCGCGCCACACAGTCATCGCCACAATCGCCATCAACAGCAGCACCCCTCCCACCCCATGCCAGAGCATGGTGGTGATGGCGTCCAGGCCAAAATCGCTGCGCACCCCCACCAGGGGCCGGGCCAGCAGCATCTCGTAGGCGCCGGCCGCCACGGTCAAAAAGCTGATCACCGCCGCGGCCACCAGGTTGTACCAGCCGACGTCATGGAAGCCGGCGCGGGTGACGGGCAGGGCCAGGAAGCGAAACACCCGCTTTTCCACCGGATACAGCGCCCCGACCCCATCGCAGGCAATGGCGATCACAAACAGGCCAATGCTCAGGTGCACCAGGTTGGGATGGATGGGCAGGCCGTAGGGCAGGCCGTTGGCGCCGAGCTGCTGCAACAGAGGCTGCGTCACAGCCTGCCCTCCCGCATCGCTTCAACCACGGGCACCGTGTGCAAGCCATAGGTCCAGACCAGGCTGCTGCCCAGCACCATCTGGGCCAGGATCAACACCGCCAGCAGGCCGCCGCCCACCAGAAAGACCCGTGGCAGCACGCGGGGATCGCGGCTGCGGATGACGTAGCGCCAAGCGCTGAGCACAGACAACACCCCAGCCAGCGACCATCCCAGGGTGCTGTGCCAATTGAGCAGGTCTCGGGAGCCTCCGTAGGGATTGGCCAGACCGGCCTCAATCTCGCCAAAGATGATCGCCACGAAGATGGCCACCGTGGCCAGCAACAGATTCCAAAAACTGACCTCAAACAGGGCCGGCCGGCGGGCCGTAAGGCCAATCACATCAAACAGGAAGGCGATCAAACCCATGGCGATCACGAAGTGAACGACGATGGGGTGGATGGTGTCCATCCACGGCAAATTGTGCTCGTTGAGTGGTGGCAGCAGCACCGGAGCACCCGGAAAAAACCAGGCTGGTCGCCCTGGCGCAACCAGCCAAACTAATGGGACGGTTGGCCAACTGGCACTTAGATGCGGGTCATCGCCGTGATCTTGGCCAGCTTGATCTCCTCCAGTCCCTGCAGTTCTTCCAGGCTGATCAGCTGATCCTTGAGCAGGCCGGCAAACACAAACAACAGCCCAGGTTCGCGGAAGTCAAAACGGCCTTCAATCGCATGGCGCTGGATGCTGAGGAAATCGTGCAGCTCCCAGAGACTCTCGGCACTATTTAGGTCGGTCAGCCGATTGCGCAGGTGCTCAATCAGGCCAGTCAAGGCCCGCTCATGGGCCCGCTCAAAGGCCTGCCGCGCAATCGTCTCCTCGTTGGCACTCCAACCGGTCAATGGCTGTTCCATCGGCTCGCCCAAACTCTTTGACACCTTTCGACACTATCGCGTGAGCCGGATGGACGAGAGCTGCAGCTGGTCCAAATGCTGGCGCCGAACCCCTGCCAGCCCAAACCAGGGCACTTGGGGGTATTCGTGGTGTTCCCAGTGATAGCCAAAGTGATAACAGGCCAACAGCGATAACCAGGGTGGCAAGGCCAGGCTTTCGGCCCGGTGCCGGTTGCCGCAGGCCTCAGCGCGGCGATGGGGCAACACGGTGCCGACCACAAACAGCTGCAGGGCGCTTAGCAGCAGCGGCAGGATCCAGGCCGCCAGCACCCGGATGGCCGCCTGGGGCCAGGGCGAACCGCCAAGCAATGTCAGCAGGTAGGTCAGCAGGCACCAGGCCGACACCAGCATCAGCAACCTGGGCCAGGGCAGATAGGCCCCCAGAAAGCGGCGAAACCAACCGGCCAGTCCGGTGCCGCCATGGAAATCGGGGTCCCGGGGGCTGCCAGGGGCTTGATGGTGGCGCCGGTGATTAAGGCGGCTACGGCGCCAGGGCAGCAGGGCATAGAGGGTCAGTACCAGCTGGCCCAGTCCATCATTGACCCGGGGCTGTCCCGGCAGCAGGGTGCGGTGCATGGCGTCGTGGCCGACGATGAACAGCCCGCTCTGCAGCAAAGCGCGCAACACCACCACCAGCACCAGGGCTGGGGCAGACCAGGTCTGCAGGTCACTGGCCAAAAGCCAAACAAGAGAGGCGGTCCACACCAGGAGGACCGCCAAGGCGAAGGCCAGGCCAAAACGGGGGCCCAGGAGCACTGCGGGCAGGGGCTCCCGGGCGCCCACTGTCAACGGCGGAACTGGAGCAGCTCGGCTGGGGAAGCCAATAGGTCGATGGCGACGAAGTAGATCTTGCCTTGGGGATCGAGCAGGAACCTCCAAGCCACATTCATGCCGACGCCAGCGCCGAACCAGGGGGTCTGCACCTTGCCGGTGACCTTGATCTGGTTGAAACCCTCGTCGGTGGGCTCGCTGTAGCCCCGTTCCGGCAGCAGCCGCAGGTTCTGGCAGTCCTCGCGCAGGAAGCGCAGGATGGCATCGGTGCCAACTATGGGTTTCTGGAAGGGCGGCTGCAGGGCACCGTCGGGCAGGAACAACTGAATCAGGTTGTCGAAATCATTGGCGTTGAGCAGATCCATGTAGGCGTTGACCGTGGGGTTGATCACCCCTTCGATGAACACCCGTTTGCGTTCTGCCTCGGCGGTGGGAGCCGCCACCGGTTCCATCACCCGCTGGCCTTCGCCCTTGGCGGGGTCGAAGCCCATGTCAACGACGAAATTGCGCAACAGGGTGATCTGCTGGCCTTGGTCCACCGCCTTGACGGAATTGAGCACAGCAGCGGCGTTGGCCGAAAGGCGATATCCCTCGGGGATGGGGGCCACCAGCCCCTCCTGCATCCACTGACCGAGTTTGTACCAGAAACCCAGCTTGATATTGACCGACCAGTTGGCGTAGGTGCGGCCGGCTTCGTTGTCGGTGCGGTTGGCCAGATCGCACATCAGCTGGCTCTGTTCGGCAAACGACATCGCCTTGATGTCGTTGAGCAGCCGTTCGGCGAACTGCATTCGGGCGGCACCCGGAGCCGCGATGGTGATGGTCTGGCCCATTTCCAGATAGGCGTACCAGATCAGGGCCAGTTGGTCCTCGGCGTTAAGGAGCTGGAACCGGGCCGTGATTGCCGGAATAACATCGGCGGAGAGGGTCTCCGGGAAGATCTGGGTAGCCCTGTCGAGGGTGAAGGTCAAAATCCGTACCGAATGCAAGTGTTCGTAACAAATGCTAACACTTTCAGCGGGTTTGGAAGGCGGTTCTCCCCTGTAGAGGGCGATGGGGAGCCAGGTTTTCGCGCTCCTGGCTCCCCTGCGCACCACCACCCTGCTGCCTGGTTGACTCACTCTCAGGGCGACCCCAGTCTCAGGGCTTCATTTCGAAGCAATTCTTTTGCTGCAGTTTGCCCAGCAAGGCATTGAGCCGATCCAGGGCCTCGGCCACACTCACCACCTTGGCTTCGTATTGTTGGGCGAACTTGCTGTAAGCATTGGCATCGGCCTGGCGCAGCAAACGGGCCTGGGCCTCATTGAGGCGCAACTGGCGCAATTCCGCCACGCCTGGATCAAATTCCTTTTGCTTGATGGCCAGCACCTCGTTGCGTATGGCCCGACAGCCCCCCAGGATTTCCTGGCGTTGTTGGTCCACCAGGCGTTGGCGCAGGGCCAGGGCAGCAGCTGTCGCAAAAGCCCCCGCCACCAGCAGAATCAGCAGCTTGGTCTTGAGCGAAAGTGGGGCCATGAAGGTGGGTCTTGACGTTTCCATGCTGCCCCATGCTGCCAAGTCAGCGGCAGCCGCACCGATGCGATCGTCCTGGAAAGTGAGATCCTCCAATCAATGCTGCCATGAGTTCAAACTTCCCAGGCCAGAGCGCTGACGGGGTTGCTGGGGCGACGGCCACCCGGACCGCCCTGCTGGAGCACCTGCGGCGCCCCCGGCCCGGCTGGGGCGCCGATGCGGCCGTGCTGAGGACGTTGTTCGAAAGCCTGGAGAAGCTGCAGCCCGCCGATCTGGCGCGGGATGGGGCCTGGCTGGCGGGGGTGTGGGAACTGCGCTGGAGCAGCAGTGCCATTCCTTACCTGAGCGGCGCCCCGTGGCTGCTCAACCTCCAAATCCTCGATCCGGACCATGGCAGGGCCCAAAACCTGCTCAAGCTGGATGGACCTCTCGGCGCCATCGGCGCCATCAGCGTCGAGGCCCGCATTGCGGTTGAGGGATCCCAACGGGTGAGTGTGCGTTTCGAGCGGGGTGGTTGGCGGGGCCCCTCCCTGGGCGGTCGACCGCTGGCCCTGCTGCGGCAGGTGAAGCAGAGCTTCCCTGCCTGGCTGGACATCACCGTGGTGGATGCTGAGTTGCGGCTCTGCCGCGGCAACGCGGGCACCTTGTTTGCCCTGCTGCGCCGGCCCGATCTGCCGATGGGGCCCTGGAGCACCGAGGCAGGAGTGGCAACCTGAGGCCAGGAGTGGCAACCTGAGGCCAGGGGTGGCAACCTGAGGCAAGCAAGGGCATTGTCAACAATGCAAGATGCTTGCAGCGAGTCGGGTTTAAGGTCTTGGAAAAATTTGTTTTGGTGTGGGTCCGTCTTCAGTCTTGACCAAATGTGCTAGCTGCCGCTATTTCGGCAATGGGGAAATCGGGGCTGCTTATTGCCATCTGTGGCAAACCATTTTGCCGCCCTCCTGGGACTTTCCCCAACGCTGCCAGGACTGGAGGCCCCGCTCCCAAAACCCCTCCGCCGCCGGTCTTAACGCCACTCCACGTCGATAACTTCTTGCTCCTGAGCCCATCTTGAGGCAGGACCTGGTCGTCCTTGACGGCCGAGTTCGACGCTGGCCATTTCGCCTAGCCGTCTGGTCAGCAGGTAGTCGATGCCGCCCCCCACCAGCCCTCCCAACAGCGGGATGGCCTGGTGAAGCTGGAGCACTCCCTGGCGACCGAAGCGGCTGATCAGCTGGAACCCCACGGCCCGGTTGATCGCACCTAGGGCGCCGACGGGGAGCTGGCGCAGCTGGGCCTGGGCGAAGCGCTGGCTGGCCTTGACCCCGATCTGCTTCAAGACCTCTCCCGCTTCTTCGCCGATCAGGGTCAGCAGGATCTGGGTGCGCACCGCCTCATGGTTGAGGTCGAGGCCATGCAGCAGGGCAATGGTGCCCACCAACCGGGTTTGGATCACCCAGGAGGCCGTGACGGCCGCAGGCAGCTGAACCGGCAGCAAGGCGAACCCGCCCATGCTGGTCAGGAAGCCGGTGCCGGCATTCCAACGGGCCTGGTCCTCAATCAATTCAGCGATGGCCTGCTCCAGCCCCACCGCCTCGGCCCGTTGGCGCACCTCCTGGGCCACCTCCTGGGCGCTTTTGAAGCGAAACGCCTCTTGCCCACTCAGGGGATTGGCAATTGGGGCACCGTCGATCCCCCAGCGCACGATGGCGGTGACCAGCTCGGTGGCGAAGGCCTGGGGGTCGCTGGCGGCAGCCATCGGCAGGGGAAGACTTAGGCGCCAAGGCTATGGCCGCTGGCAAACCCCCAGAGGGTGCGGCATGCCCTCCTCAGCACCGTCAACGGGGGGGACTGAAGTGGGGTTTCGCCGACTCATAGAAAAACAGATCAATTCCCGCTAACCCCTGCTCTGCCACGATCTGGCGCTCGAGCAGCAGTTGGGCCGGCGCTTTGGGTTGGGCCCTCAGCCCAGCCAAAAGGCCAATGCGTACCGGCAGCTTGGTCGCCGCCTGCCTCAAGGTGGGATCCGCCAATTCAGCCCGCAGGGCCGCAGGGTCGTTGCGGTAGATCTGAACCACCACCTCATCCACCAGTCCCCGCTGCACCCAATCGCCCCAGTTGGCCAGATAGTTGCTGTAAGAAAATTGCTGAGGATTGGGGGCCACCGAAAGTCGGACGCCTGGACAGGATCGGGCCATCGCCTGGCGGATCTGGGCCACCAGGCTGGTGATCCATCCCGACCGCCAAGCGATCCAGGCGGGATCATCCGGGGCTGGGGTGGGTTGGCGGGCCCCTGCGGCGGTGGAGCGCCAGAGGGCGAGAGTGGTGGGGTCGTAGCCGAAGGTGGCTGGATAGCCAAGATGGTCGTCAAATTGAATCGCCGTCAGCGGCAAGTGCTGGCAGGCATCGACTACCAGGGCGGTCAGGCCATCGCGCACCTCGGCCAAGGCCGGGTTGAGCCACACCCGCTTGAGTTGGCCCCCCTCCAACCAGGTGGTCTCGCCGGCCTGGTTACGCAACAGCAGGCGCTCCCGCCCTGCCAGCCAGGGGGCTTCCGCCGGGGCCATCAAGCCGAATTCAAACCACCCCACGGTCTCGATGCCGTTGCGATTCAAAGCTCCGATCAGCACGTCCGTACTGAGCGGCTGGGGCAGGCGCGGGTCCAGGGGCATGCCCAGCCGGTTGTTCTGCGCTCGCACCGGCCACAGCACCTGCCCACCGGTCTGCAGGGGCACCGCTGCCCGCTTGAAAGCATGGGTTTGCAAAAATTGCACGGCCCGCTGCGATTCAGCGGCGTCGTACATCACGGCACTATCGACCGTCGTGAGCCAAAGACCGAGACGTTCCATGGTCAAGGGCGTTGAAGGCGGCGCTGAGGGTGCCGCTGAGGGCAGGGGGGGGGTATCTGGCGCCCCTGTCAAGGCAGCAGGTGCCACTGGAGACTGCAGCCCGCCCAGCAGCGCCAGCGCGGCCAACGCCTTGAGCTGATTACGCCAATGCCTGTGCATGAACGGGCCCGCCGTGGTCCATGCCTACACCACCGCCTCAACCAGCGTCACAACCAGCGCCTGAATCTTCGCCTCAAGGCGGCATTGATGGCGGCTTTGCAGGTGGCCTTGCTGGGCCCCATGCCGCCGGTGACGGCAGCGTCCATGCCGGCGCTGTCAGCAGCGTCCGCTCCGGCGCTGCCGATGGCCCCCTGCCTGAACCGGGGCCAACAGCATTGGGATGTGCTGGTGGTGGGGGATGAGCCGGCGGGGGTGATGACGGCCCTGGAGTTGGCGGACCAACTGCCACGACTGGCGGGCCGCCCCAATCCCCGCATCGCCCTGGTGACGGAAGCCGACACGCGCCTTGGTCTGGGCGGGGTGATCGCCCGCAGCGGCTTGGCCTATCTGGACCGCAACCAGGTGCCCAGGGACATGTGGGATGTGCTCACCCCCTTTGCCCCCTCATCGCGGCTGTACGAACGCTTCTTGCGCATCACCGGCGTGAACCACATCGCAGTTGAACGGCGACGGGCTTCAACGGCCCTGGCCAAGGCCCTGCGTCAGGCCCACATCCCGGTGCTGAGTCGGGCAGATCTGGTGGGGGTGTTGCGGCAGGGACGGCGGCTGTGCGTGGTGCAGTCCCGTCGTTACGGCAGCCTGGGGGCTGATCTGGTGATTGACGCCAGCTTGGGGGCGAGGGTGGCCCACCTGGCGGGGGTGCCGTTTCAGGGGGGGTTTGGTCCAAGGGAGCTGGCCCACCAGAGCCTGGCCCTGGGCTGGATTTTTGAGGTGCAGGGCCTCAGCCTGCAACAGCTGCGGGCCCTGGAGGAAGTCTTCAGCCAACGGCTCCTCAATCCCAAGGACCAAGAAGCCCAGGCCTGGCTGAAGCTCTGGCCCCGCTATCGCCACCATCCCAAGCACTTGCTGACGGACCTGCTCGATGAGAACGGCAATCCCCAACTGGCCTTCTCGAATACAACCGACAGCGCCGACCAGGGGAGTCCGGCGATGGCCATCGCCTTCCATGGCGAGTCGGGATTGGGAACCGATTTGCGCCAGACCCCCGTGCGGCTTGATCACGCCAATATTGCCCTGTTACCAGGAAGGCTCAGTTTCAACGCCCTGTTGCTGCGCAACAATGCCGTGCAAAACCGGCAGGTGCTGGCGGGCCAAAATCGCCCCCTGCCCTGGATGTATCCCTATGCCGACAAGGTGACGGCCTTTTTTATGCGGCACGGAGCCAAGCGGGTCGAGTGGATGCCGGAGCTGTATGTGCGCTCTGCCGACCAGCTGGCCAACCCGGTGGCGGTGCTTGGCGAAACGGAGATGGCCAATGGTGGTGTGCCCCATAACCAGGCCCTGGGGACATTTTCATATTTTTTGGATTTCCGCGGCGGCATCAAGGGCATTGCAGGATTCCCTAAACCCACCTTCAACTTTGGCTACCGCCACACCCTGCCCCAGGAACTCGACAACCTGGCGGTGTTGGGGCCGGCGGCGGGCTACGGCGGCCTGGGGGGTGGGGCAGGCCGCATCCTTGAGCTCAACATCTCGATTGGCCAGGGATTGGCGATTGCCTCGGCATTGGCCCTGGCCGATGGCATGCCCCTGGCGGCGATCGATCCGGTGCGAGTGGCCAAATACATGCCTCCTGGCTTCACCGCCTACGGCCGGCCCTCCAATGCCACCCGCTACCACCTGGTAATTGCACGGTTCCGCTATCTGCTTGATGGCCTCTGGCGCCGTCAAGACGATGGCCACTGGGAGGTGCAGCGGCCGGGCAACACAGCGAAGGTCCGCCGCCCCTGACTCGCCCGCGAGGGCCAAAAGCCCTGAATTTTCAAGCCTCCTGTGGGCTTTTTGCCCGAATCCTGCAATTCCCCGCCGCACCCAGCCTCAACGATTAATAAACCAGGTGCTGATCGAACCCGGATTCCCCTGGGGGTTGGCGCCCACCGTGATAATTGCCCAGCTCTGGCCCTGGGGGGATTGCCATTGGAAGCGACAGAATCCTGGACCTGTCGAGGCGCAGGCCACCAGTTCAGGGAAGAGGGCACAGCGTTGATCGCTCTGCAAGATTGAGCAGGAGCTAAGGGGGGGCCGCCGGGGCTGCGGGCGCCAACCCTTGGCCAGCAGCCGTTTTTGGGCCCTGCCATAGGGCTCCCCTGGCCGTACGGGCGGGGGGGAAATTTGTTGGGGAGCGGCAAGCGCCGCCGGCAGGGCCTGGTGGGGTTCAAGGCCCGGGGTGGCCAAGCTGCCAAAACCAGCCAGGCCGATCAAAACGCAGCTAATCAAGAGCCTGTTAGGCATGGATCAGTTTCTCCCAGCTGCTGCGAGCGATGGACGCTCGCATGGCCATTTCAGAGAGGCTTTACTGGCAGGATTTTCAGCGTTGGTATAAATACAATGACTGCCGCTCACCTGAGCGCTCACCTGAGCGCTCAATGAAGAGCCATAGCGATCTTGAGGCGCTCCTGGTGATTGAGGAAATGGTCGAGGTCATTGGCGTCTTCGCCCACATCGATCTGTACCCAGTTCACCTCGCCATTGAAATGGTTGCTGCTGTAATCAGTGGTGACGCTGCTACCGGATTCGAAGCCAATATCGAGGGTTTCGTCAGCTGAAAAGACAAATGGTTCGGTTTGTTCGATCCGACCCTCACCCACCTTGTTGCCATCCAAATAGAGGCTCAGGCCACCGCCCTTGGCGATGCCATTGCCATCGTAGGCAAACTCGACCCGCACCTGATGACGGCCAGGCGGGATCGGCTGCCCCTCCACAATGGTGGTGGTCAGGCCAAAGAAGTTATAGGCGTAGCGGAGCTGGCCCGCCTTGGCATAGAGCGCCCAACCACCAATGCTGCCACCCACTGCGACGATGACGCCATCGGCACCCTTGGCCGGCACCTCCAGTTCGGCTGTGATCGCATGGGAGGCATTTTTGTAATCGATGATCGATCCCTCGCTGAGGCGCCCCATGCCGCCAAATAACAGTTGGCGCTTGCCCTTGGCGAGCTGGGGGCGGCCGGCGAGGGTCGCATTGGCCCGCTCCGCAAAGCGGTCATCCAAGGGCAGAACGTTGTATTTGGTGGCCTCGATCAACCAAAGCCGTTGTAGGTCTTTGAGTTTTTCTGGCTGTTCCTGGGCCAGATCGCGGGCCTGACTCCAATCGTTATTGGTGTCGTAAAGCTCCCAAACGTCTTCATCAAAGGGGGGAAGTTGTACGGCTCCGGTTTTCCAGGGGGTGCGGTGGCGGGTGACAGCAGTCCAGCCCTTGTGGTAGATGCCGCGGTTGCCAATCATCTCGAAGTACTGGGTTTGATGCCGCTCGGGGGCATCTTTTTGATTGAAGGAGTAGAGCATGCTCACCCCTTCCAGCGGCTTCTGCTGCACCCCGTTAACGAATTGGGGCTGGGGCAGGCCGGCCGCCTCCAATACCGTGGCGGCCAGATCAATCACATGGTGAAATTGATTGCGCAATTCACCCTTGGCTGTAATCCCAGCCGGCCAGTGCACGATGGTGCCATTGCGGGTGCCACCGAAATGGGAGGCCACTTGTTTGGTCCATTGGTAGGGGGTGCACATGGCATGGGCCCAGCCGACGGCGTAATGGTTGTAAGCCTCGACACCGCCGAACTTGTCGATCCGTTCGCGCAGGTAATCGGCTGTTTCGAGATGACCGAATCCCTGCAGGGTGATCATCTCATTGAAGGTGCCTTGCAGCGATCCTTCAGCCGAGGCACCATTATCACCAAGAATATAATAAATTAGGGTGTTATCCAGGATTTCAAGGTCGGCCAGGCCGTCCACAAGCTGGCCGAGGTGGTGGTCCACATGTTCCAGGAAGCCGGCATACACCTCCATCTGCCTCACCAACACAGGCTTCAAGTCATCGGCGATCTCATCCCAGGCTGGGATTTCGCCATGGCGCTCGGTGAGGAGGGTGTCGGGTGGCACCACACCGAGTCGTTTTTGACGCTCCAGGGTTTCCTGGCGGAGTTGATCCCAGCCCTGATCAAATTTGCCCTTGTATTTATCGGCCCACTCGGCCGGTACGTGGTGGGGGGCATGGGTGGCGCCGGGGGCCCAGTACATAAAAAAGGGCTTATCGGGCGTTAATGATTTTTGTTGCCGCACCCAGCGCAGGGCCTTGCGGGAGAGGTCTTCAGTTAGGTGGTAGCCATCCTCGGGGCTGCGGTCCGGCTCGACTGGTGTGGTGCCCTCATAGAGGGCCGGTTGGTATTGGTTGGTTTCGCCACCGATGAAGCCATAGAAATATTCAAAGCCGCCGCCGCCGCTGGGCCAACTGTTAAACGGCCCCACCGGACTGGTTTCCCACACCGGCACCTCGTGACATTTGCCGAATTGGGCCGTGGCGTAGCCATTCAGCTTGAGCACTTCGGCCAGCGGCGCGCAGGTGTTGGGCCGCAGGGAGTTGTTGCCCGGCGCCGAGGTTGCCATCTCGGTGATCGCCCCAAAGCCGACCGTGTGGTGGTTGCGGCCGGTGAGCAGGGCCGCCCGGGTGGGGGAGCAGAGGGCGGTGGTGTGAAAGCGGTTGAATTTGAGGCCCTGGGCCGCCAACCGCTCGGCGGTGGGGGTGTGCACGGGGCCGCCGAAGGCAGAGGAGGCGCCGAAACCGACGTCATCAAGCAGCACAACCAGCACGTTGGGGGCGCCGGCAGGGGGGCGCAGGGGCTGAATCGGTGGGTAGTGGGTGTCCGGATCTTTGGCATCAAACGTGGTCAGCCCCTGGTGCTCCCGGTCGGGAATCGGAAGCACGGTGCGGGGCAGATCCTGAGCTGATGCCATGGGGATCAAGGGGGTCGCTAAGCCAATATCCCAGCAAGTCAGCCCTGCCGTGCCCTTGTTCATGGCTGCTGGCCTGCAGCGCTGCCTGCCAACCTGGCCACGACCATCTGCAGCGAAGGGGCCAAGGGCCGGTGCTGGCGGAGTTTGGCGCTCCAGACCTGGCCCGTGCCCAGCTCCTTGAGGCTTACCAGGGCCAGGTCCTGGCCCTCCAGCAGGCGCAGATCGCCAAGGGGACAACTCAAGGGACCGCGAAAGAAATGGCGCACCCGCCCATCGTTCTCCAGGCGCCACCAGGGCTGCAGGTTGGCGGCCGTGTAGGCGATTTCTTCTTGAAGCTCCCGCCGCAGGCCCTCCTCCGGGCTTTCGCCGGGCTCCAGGTGGCCGCCAAACAAGCCCCAGCAGCCCGGCGCGACGATGCCCTCAATGTCGTCCCGCAATTGCAGCAGCCATAGGCCATCGCGCTCCAACAGGGCCAGGGCCACCTCTAGCGGCATGGGTTGTCCACTCCAATCCCAGTCCACGATGCCGCAACCACTGATTGCCCCTTCCCCTAAGGATGGGAGCCGTCCAGCACGAAGTCCTGCAGCAGCGGTGCGGCCACCATCAAGGCCAGGCTGCGGCCGGCCAGGCAGACCTGGGTCTCGGACCATGCTTGGGGTTGGTGCGGTAGGTCCAGGGGGCTGGGCAGGCCGGTATCGATCACCCGTAACCAGCCCGTCGGGGCCAGCGGCAGTGAAAAGGTCATCGGTTGGTAATAGGCGTTCATGCCGCACCAGAGCAGCGGGCCCCGCGCATGGTCACTGATGCTCCAGGCCAGGGAATGGGACCAACTGGCCCAATCGGGTTTATACAAATCCACCCCATGCCATTCGCGCCAAGCAAGGCCGCTGTCCCTGGGCCCGCTGGGGGGAGCATTGGCCAGGGGATTCTCCGGATTGAGCAGGGGAGCCAGGGTCTGGCGCAGGCTGATCAAACGCTTCAAGAAGACCATCAGGGCCCGATCGTCGGCATCGGGGTTCCAGTGCATCCAGCCGAGGGGGTTGTTCTGGCACCAGGTGTTGTTGTTGCCCCCCTGGCTGCGGCGCACCTCATCGCCCATCAGCAGCATCGGCACCCCCGGGGCCAACAACAGAGTCGTCAACAGATTGCGCAACTGGCGCTGGCGCAGGGTCTCGATGGCGTTATCGCTGCTGGGACCCTCGACACCGTGGTTCCAGCTGTTGTTGTGGTTATCGCCATCGCGGTCGTTCTCGCCATTGGCCAGGTTGTGCTTGCGGTCGTAGCTGACCAAATCGGCCAGGGTGAAGCCGTCGTGGGCGGTGAGGAAGGTGATCTGGCGGCCCAGGGGAGCTGGCTGGCCGCCGTAGAGATCGGGGCTGCCGGAGAGCCTCTGGCCCAGCAGCCAGGCGCAGCGCTCGTCCCCCTTCCAGAAACGGCGCAGATCATCCCGGAAGCGACCGTTCCAGGCGGCCACCCGCTGGGCCGGAAAATCCGCCAGCCGGTAGAGACCGCCACAGTCCCAGGGTTCACTGATCAGCTTGAGGTCGCTGAGGTCGGGATCGGCTTCCATCTCCTCAAACAGGGGCGGCATGTCGAGGGGCATCAACTCCTCCCCCCGGGCCAGGGCAATGCCCAGATCGAAACGGAAACCATCGATGCCCAGCTCGATCGCCCAGCAACGCAGTGATTCCAGGATCAGGCGCCGGGCTAGGGGGCGATTGGCGGCGATGCTGTTGCCGCAACCGCTGACATCCAAGTAATCACCGCTGGAATTCTGGTGGTAGTAGTGGCTATCGGCCAAGCCCCGCCAGCTCAAGGTGGGTCCCGCCTGGTTGCCCTCGCTGGTGTGGTTGTAGACCACATCCAAAATCACCTCCAGACCCGCTTGGTGGGCGGCGCTCACCAGTTGGCGCACCTCTTGACGGGCCTGCAGCGGCTCGTCGCTGACCAGATAGGTGGGGTGGGGCGCAAACCAGCTCAGGGGGCTGTAGCCCCAGTGGTTGTAGCGGCCGATCGGGGCATCCTGGGGGTCAAAGGCCATCACCGGCAGCAACTCGATCGCCGTAATCCCCAGGTCCTGCAGGTAGGGCAGGCGATCGATCAACCCCAGCAGGGTGCCCTGGCGCTCGGGGGCCACCCCGCAGTCGGGGCCGCGGCTGAAGCCCCCCACATGCAGTTCGTAAATCAGGGAGGTCTGCCAGGGGTGACGCGGCCGGGGCGCCGCCTCGAAATCGAAGCGGTCCCGCTCGGTGACCACCCCCTTGAGGCAGGTGGCCGTATTGGGTATGGCCCCAACGGCCTGGATGCGTTCATAGACATCCCAGCCGGTGATCGCCCGGGCGCAGGGATCTAGCAGCACCTTGGAGGGATTGAAGCCATGGCCGCCGGGCTGCAGCGGACCAAACACCCGGTAGCCATAGCAGCAGCCGAGGCCCACACCCAACACCTCCACATGCCAATGGTTCCCGGAGCGGTGGCGCGGATCCAGCTCGATGACCTGCTCGGGCTCGCGGGCGGAGCCGGAGGCGAACAACAACAGCTCTACCCGGGTCGCCAGGGGCGCCACCACAGAAAAATTGACGCCTGCCTTGGTGACGCTGGCCCCAAGGGGCGAGGGATGGCCGATCCGGATCGCCGACAAAGGGCACTGGTCTGGTTGGGGGCCAAGCTAGGCCTGATGCCAGCGAATGTTTCGCGTTGAACCCGCCATGACAGCGGCCCCGCACAGCCGCGAACCGGGGCGCCCCCCCCGGCCCGTGCGTTCCGACCTCTGGTTGTTTGCCCCCAACCGGGATAACCAGGGCGGCAGCGCCTGGTTTCTGGAGCATTCAGATCGCGATTTGCTGATCGATGTGCCGGCGCTGACCGAAGCCAACCTGGCATTTCTGCAACACCGGCCCCGTCCGGGTCAGATCGTGCTGACGGGACGGGACGGCCACGGCCGCTGCCGGGCCCTGCAGGAGGCCCTCGGCTGGCCCGTGCTGGTGCAGGAACAGGAGGCCTACCTGCTGCCTGGGGTCAAGGGCCTGGAAACCTTCGGCCTTGAGCACGCCCTCGCTCCGGGGCTGCGATTGCTTTGGACACCGGGGCCTAGTCCAGGGGCCTGCGTGTTGCACGCCTTTGGCGCAGACGCTGGCGCAGGCGTTGTCGCAGACGCTGGCGGGGCTGATGACGGGGCTGATGAGGGCGGGGGTCTCTTTTGCGGGCGCCTGCTGGTGCCCGTTGCGCCGGGCCGCCTGGAACCCCGCCGCAGCCGCCGCACTTTTCACTGGCCCCGGCAAATCGCCAGCCTGCGGGCCCTGCGGGCCTGGTTGCCGGCGGGTACCCCTGGCTGGATCGCCAGCGGCGCCGGACTGGGGGCCCTGCGGGGCGAAAGCCTGGTGGGGTCAGCAGAGGCGCTGTTGGCCGACCTGGAAAAACAGGCCGAAATGCTGTTGGCGCAAGGGATCGACCCCCTTTGAACCGGGGCTGCCCCAGGGGGATTGGGCCAGGGTTCTAGGGGGCCTAGAGGGTGGGTTTAGGGCCAAAAACCTTGTCTAGTGGCGAATTTTTTGTTGCCGTGCTGCTCAACTGCCCATACGATTGGCGCGCCCGTTGCCTCGGCGGTCGGTCCCGGGATCGGCTCGCCTCATCACTGGTTCCCTCGATCGCCAATCTGGAGGCCCCCCCCAACCAATGAACAAAGCTGACCTCGTTAATCTCGTTGCCGCCCGCACCGAACTCACCAAAACTGATGTTTCGATGGTGGTCGACGCCGCCATCGAAACCATCGTTGATTCGGTCGTCGAAGGCAAAAAAGTCTCGATCCTGGGCTTCGGCTCCTTCGAGCCCCGCGAGCGCTCTGCCCGTCAAGGTCTGAATCCCAAGACTGGCGAAAAGATCAAGATCCCCGCCAAGCGCGTGCCCGCCTTCACCGCCGGCAAGCTGTTCAAGGATCGTGTTCAAGGCTGATCAGCCACACCCTGCGCCTGCCGGATCACCTGCAGGCCTTGCTCCAGCAAGGCGTTGAACGGAGAGGGGGGGGCTACCGAGGTCGGTTTGCCCCTTCCCCGACCGGGCCCCTACATCTCGGCAACCTCCGCACCGCCCTGGTCAGCTGGCTTGACGCTCGCAGCCAAGGCGGCCAGTGGTTGCTACGCATTGACGACCTCGACAGCCCCCGCAACCGCGCCGGAGCAACCGATTCCATACTTGAAGATCTCCAATGGCTGGGATTGACCTGGGATGGTTCGCCGGTCTTCCAGGGCCAACGCCGGGGTCTCTACGCCAGCGTGCTTTCGGCGCTCCGGCGCGATGGCTTGCTTTACCCCTGCCGCTGCAGCCGCCGCCTGTTGGCCGATATTTCAGCCCCCCATGGCCGCCTCAGCGTCTATCCGGGCTTTTGCCGGGGGCTGACGCCCCTTTGGGGACCCCAGAACCAGCGGCTGCCCAGTTGGCGCCTGCGACTACCCGCCACCACCCTCTTCTGGCAAGAGCGAGTGGCTGCGGAAGGCTGCATGGATGGCAGCCATCAGGTCGGGGATCTCGTGCTGCGCCGTGCTGATGGACTGATCGCCTATCACCTGGCCACCGCTGTGGATGAACTGGCACTCGGTATCAGTGATGTGGTGCGGGGCGCTGATCTTTGGTCCTCCACCGGCGCCCAGGTGGCCGTTATGGGGGTGTTGGGCCATGCCCCGCCCCGCTACGGCCACGTGCCCCTTTGGCATGACAAGCAGGGCCAACGCCTCAGCAAGCGGGAAGGATCGGCAGGCCTAGCCGGGCTGCGGGCCCAGGGCCTGGACGCCCCTGGGGTGATCGGCTTACTGGCAGCAAGCGCTGGCCTGGTGCCGGAGGGCAGCCGGCTCTCCAGTAACGAACTTTTGCAGGAAGTTGACGCGAGCCGTATCTTCGGCTGACGCCATGGCTACCAGCCAGCAACTCTGCAGAAAGATTTCTGATTTGAGGCCATGATTTGGGGGCACAGTGTTCGGATGCACACGAACCAATCTCCAGAGCCCCCAGCGGTGAATCAAGCCATGGGCCAGGCGGTCAACGGCGCCGGCCAAGCGGCCGCGGCAATTCTCTCGCAGCAGCAGGGCCAAACCGTTGCCGTTAAGCCCTGTCAGCACTGCGGTGGCAGCGGCATCCTGCGCAAGAACAGCGAGAGCTACCGCACTTGCCTTGTCTGCTTGGGCCAAGGAGTGCCGCCCAGCAGCAAGGGATTGGTCTTTTCCTTGATCAGGCCCGTTTCCTCCCCTGCTGCTTCCAGATGAAGAAACCGGTCACGCCGACCACCACGGCGAGGGGGACCGCAGTGAGCAGCAGCAGGATGACGGAGGACCAATCGGTGTACATCCGCACACAAGGGCGTAGGCAGCACTGATTCTCTCAGTCAATCTGCCCCCACAGCCAACGGGCTTGAAGTTTGGGTTGATCACGCAAGCGGGCCCCGAGGCTGCTTGGCCCTAAGTTTTGTTGTTTGCTGTACGCATTCAACTAACAAGGCCTTCCCATGCAGCACTTCTGGTCTCCGGAAATCGATCCTGCTCACCCCATGGATTGCACCCAACCTGAGCGCTATGCCCTCAAGCGCCTCGCTAGCGGCCGTTATTTGGCCATAGAGCAAGTCCACCAAGGTGTGGTCGAGGTGGAGGACTCCGACGGGGCCTATCTGTTCCACACCCACGAGGCAGCGCTGCGGGCTGCCGATGAACTCAACCGGCTTGGTGAGGGGCCGGTGGATGTTTTAAAAGTGGAATGAGTAAATGCAAATGGACGCAAGCCAAGCAAAAAGAGTCACATTTGATCGTTAAGTACAGACGATCTCCTCCGCATAGCTGGATAGGGTCAAGCCAGCCGCTTCACCCCTTTCGATGCAACGCCACCATCTGCGCACCTTGGCGGCCCTCTACGCCCACCCCCTGCAACACGGCGTGCGGGTGTCCAAGGTGGAGGCACTTTTGAGGGCGCTGGGCGCCGAGGTCAGTGAACTGGATGGCCGACGTCTGAAGATCGTCATGCCAGGCGGCCAGGAAACCTGGATTCGACTCGGTTGCGGCATCCAATCCCCCGATCTCGATAGCGAGGCCATGTTGCGCGTCCGCCACCTGCTCCAGGAGGCTGGGGTCACAGCCGAGCATCCCGAGCCCGAGGCAGCTTCCCCCCGGGGCGACCAGAGTCACCGGTTGGTTCTGCATCTCGATCACCACCACACCGACGTTTTGCAGCTGGAGGGCGATGGGGTCGAGCATGCGGTGCTCAAGCCTCATGGTGGCTGGGCCGGCCGCGAATCCCTCACCCATCGTCACGATCGGGACGAGGCCGGCCAACGGGCGCCGATTGACAGTGAATATCTAGCCCAGATCGTGGCGGCGATAGCCGCTGCCGATGGGGTGCTGCTGCTGGGCCACGGCAGCGGCGAAAGCGACATGCGCCTGGTGCTGCTGGATTACCTCCAGCAGCACCGCCCCGATCTGCTCGATCGCATCGTCGGCATCGACAGTCTGTCGATGGCCCATCCCAGCGAAGCCCAGATCCTCGCCAATGCCCGCGAGCATTTCGGTAACCTTGCTCCCCGCCGTCCCGTGCTGGCCCCGGGGCAGGAATACAAGCCCCTGGGCCCCTTGGCCTGAGGCCAAGAGCTAAAAAAGGGCCCCGGTCGGGGCCCTTTGGAGCTAGGCCATTTGCCCTGGGCTGCCTGCCTTCAGACCAGCACTGCCTCTGGGGAAGGTGGTTTGGCCACCTCGGCCTGACGGAAGCGCAACCGCTCGGATTCGACATCGACTGCGATGGTGCTGCCCATCGGGAAGCTGCCGGCGAGAATCGCCTTGGCGATCGGTGTTTCCAGCTCCTTCTGGATGGCGCGCTTGAGGGGACGGGCCCCATAAACGGGGTCGTAGCCCACGGCTGCCAGCCAGTCGAGGGCTGCGGCATTCAGATTGAGGCCTAGTTTTTTGTCCTCCAGGCGCTGGGCCAGGCGCTTCACCTGCAGATCGACGATCTGGCGCAGTTCCTCCTGCTTGAGGCTGTGGAAGATGATCGATTCATCGAGCCGGTTGAGGAATTCGGGGCGGAAATGGGCCCGCAGGGCTTCATTGACCCGCCGCTCCATTTCGCCGTGGCGGGCTGGATCACCGGCGAGATCGAGAATCGAAGCGCTGCCGATATTGCTGGTGAGAATCAAGATCGTGTTGGTGAAATCCACCGTGCGACCTTGGCCATCGGTGACGCGACCGTCATCAAGGATCTGCAACATGACATTGAAGACATCGGGGTGGGCCTTCTCCACCTCATCAAAGAGGATCACCGCGTAGGGACGGCGCCGCACCGCTTCGGTGAGCTGGCCGCCTTCCTCGTAGCCCACATAGCCCGGAGGCGCTCCGATCAGGCGGCTGACGGCGTGCTTCTCCATGTATTCGCTCATGTCGATGCGCACCATCGCCTCCTCGCTGTCGAACAGCTGGGCGGCCAGGGCTTTGGAAAGCTCGGTCTTGCCCACACCGGTGGGACCCAGGAACAGGAAGGAGGCAATCGGCCGATTCGGATCGGACAGCCCCGCCCGGGAGCGCTGGATGGCATCGGCCACCGCTGTGACCGCCTGCTGCTGACCAATCACCCGCGTATGCAGTTCGTCTTCGAGATGGAGCAGTTTCTCCATCTCCGACTGCACCAACTTGCTCACCGGAATGCCCGTCCACTTGGCGATAACTTCGGCGATATCATCCTCGGTTACCTCTTCCCGTAGCAGGGTCTTACCACTGTGGGCCCCGGTGAGCTCGGCTTCCTTGGCGGCCAGTTTTTTATTCAGCTCGCCGAGGGTGCCGTATTCGAGTTCGGCGGCGCGGTTGAGGTCGTAACTGCGCTTGGCCTGCTCGATCTGGAGTTGCACCTGTTCGATCTCCTCCTTGATGGCAGAGAGCTCATCGATGCTGCCCTTTTCCTGCTGCCATTGGGCATTGAGACCGCTCTGTTGTTCTGACAACTCGGCCAGTTCCTTTTCGAGCCGCTCCAGACGATCGCGGCTGGCGACATCGGATTCACGGCCGAGGGAGAGTTTCTCCATCTCCAGCTGCAGGATGCGGCGATCCAGTTCATCGATCTCCTCCGGCTTGGAGGTGATTTCCATTTTGAGGCGCGCCGCCGATTCATCCATCAGGTCGATGGCCTTATCGGGCAAGAAGCGATCGGCGATGTAGCGGCTGCTGAGCACCGCCGCCGCCACCAGGGCGTTATCGGCAATGCGCACGCCATGATGCACTTCATAGCGCTCCTTGAGGCCGCGCAGGATCGAAATTGTGTCCTCCACGGTGGGCTGATCCACGAACACCTGCTGGAAGCGGCGCTCCAGGGCCGGATCCTTTTCGATGTGCTGGCGGTGCTCATCGAGGGTGGTGGCGCCGATGCAGCGCAGTTCGCCCCGGGCCAACATCGGCTTGAGCAGGTTGCTGGCATCCATCGAGCCGCCGGCGGCACCGGCCCCTACCACGGTGTGGATTTCATCGATGAACAGCACGATCTGCCCCTCGCTGGCGGTCACCTCCTTGAGCACCGCCTTGAGCCGCTCCTCAAATTCACCCCGGTACTTGGCGCCGGCGATCAGGGCCCCCATGTCGAGGGCAATCAGCTGGCGATTCTGCAGGGCCTGGGGCACATCGCCGTTGATGATGCGCTGGGCCAGGCCCTCCACGATGGCGGTCTTGCCCACCCCGGGTTCGCCGATGAGGACAGGGTTGTTCTTGGTGCGGCGGCTGAGGATCTGGATCGTGCGGCGGATTTCTTCATCTCGGCCGATGACCGGATCGAGCTTGCCGGCCTTGGCCGCTTCGGTGAGATCGCGGCCGTATTTGAGTAGGGATTCGTAGGTGCCTTCCGGGTTTTGGTCTGTGACTTTCTGGCTGCCCCGCACCGCCAGGACGGCCTCCCGCAGCCGGCGGCTGTCGCTGCCCACCTGGGAGAGCAATTGTTTGCCATGGCGCTCGTCATCGGCCAGGGCCAAGAGCAGGTGCTCGACGGCGATGTAGGCGTCGTCGAATTCCTTTTTGAGGGCGTCGGCGCGATCAAGCACCGCATTGAGGCCCTTGCCCAGATAGATATTGTCGGGTGGGGCCGAAAGACTGGGCTGGGCAGCGATGGTGGCATCAAGCCTCTGGCTGAGGCTGCCCACATCCACGCCTGCCTTTTCCAGAATGCGGCTGGCCAAACCTTGCTGGGTAAGGAGCGAAGCGAACAGATGCTCGCTTTCCATCTGCTGCTGGCGCTTCTGCTGGGCCAACTGCTGGGCACCCACCACGGCGCCCCAGGCATTTTCTGTGAATAATTCGGCGGTGGGATGCATCGTCAATACCTCCTGGTGAGCGGACGTGCCGGGTTTGCTGAAGTCACCGTATGAACTGTGGTCGCAAAAGCCGAGGGTTGGCACCGAACCCATGGGTACGGTCCTCCCACCTCAGGATGGGTGCACCGAACCGGATGGAGGGGTGGACCGAACCAGCCTGGGCTCCAGGGGGCCAAAAGCATGCGCGGCCCTAGCCCAATTGCACTAAATGTTGGCTCGCAGGGATGGGAAGGGAGCAAAAGGGACTTGGGCGGCTGGTTAGTTGAAAATGCCTAGAGCAATACAAAGGCGAGGGGCACTAGAAGAGCCAATATGGCCAGAGCGGCAAGTTGGAATTTCCAATCGATTTTGTTAATCTGCTGTTCAGCGGCCTCTTGGCCACTTTCTTGGGCCAAGTGGTAGTAGTTAGAGCCCCAGCAGAAAAGCAGAAAGAAAGCGATTGCAATGATATATGCATAAATATAAAGATAGTCGAGAAATGTTGGATAAGATAGAGGGGGCATGTCAGCGCGATAAGACTGTTGGAGGAATATCAGGGTGAGCAGAGCTGTAGTCGGAATGGCAAGTCGCACATCGCCAAGTGAACCGGGCAGGCTAGGCGAGGCGATCACTACGCCCACAACGACAAGCAAGGGCAGCAGGTATTGCCAGAAGGCGGAGAGGAAGTTGGTTTTGTAGACTATGCCGTAGTCGATAGAAGCAAATGCAGAGGCGTCGCCGATGCCAAAGGTGGTGTTGTATTGATGTAAAAATGGCTTTATCAAGCTTCCAACCATATTATAACCGTTGATGTCGGCAAATTGTCCGATGAGCGTAGTGGATACATTTTTATCCGGCACCAGGGACACACACGACTTACTGTTTTGGTAACAGGCGAGAGCATCAGGCCTGGTTTCCATCGTGATCGGCAGCTTCATGTCGTAGAAGGGGAACCCGGCCAAGTTGAGGTCATTAACAAAGAAATGGCCGGAAAAGCGAAACAGTTGATATTGACGACCGTCCTCCAGCTTTATCGGCACAGTTGTGTCGGTATCAATAACCATGTTGGTTGCTTCGATCTCGTTGGTGAATTCCAAAATTTGATTTAGGGGAATCTTGTCGGCTTCAATTATTTTCTGAATTTCCGGACGCCATTTGATCCAATACCAACCTTCAGCCCAAAATGTCTTGTCTTTGAGATTGAGTTGGTAAACATTTTCGATGTGCATACCGGTATCAATAGTTCGCTGCAGATCGCCCTGAACAAAGGGCATGCGATGCTCAAAGTCCATGCCTTTGGTGTTGGCATTGCGGGTGTGCTGATTGTTGAAGGCAACCGCATCTTGAGCCGAAGTGGCCTGGAAAAAACCAATGGCAATCAGCACTACCGCCACCATGATCCAGATTTTCAGACGGGAGGCCGCGCCTTTGAGCGAAAAACCTGGGAATTGCTTTCTCGGCACGAGACTTGGTTGTTTAATTGTTTAGTAGGATTATAATATGGTCTTTGTGGTTAGGGAGCAATACCCCCTTAATTCATCCGTAAAGCTTTCGCAAAATATTTGCCAGGCTCCCCTTGCTTCTATTTTGATTAGCTGTTGGCCTTCACCATGCCCGACCCCTCCTTGGTGCAGCAATTGGCGCTGGCCTCCTGCGACTTTGACGCCACCGGGGCTGATCCTGAGCGCAACTGCTGGCTGGTGGTTCACCGCCATGTGCACGGCGTGCTGCCGTCGGAGTACGACATCCGCGAGGTGCCCGAGGCCCTCTATCTGGCGGTGCTGGCCGCCCGCAGGCAACTGGATCGGGGCACCAACCCATGAAAAAGGCCCCGGCGAACCGGGGCCAGCCTTGGCAAAAGGGGTGGGCAGAGGGACCGGGACAGGAACTGGCCGCCGCCCTGACCCAACTCACCACTTGGTGGATTGGTCGACCACGTAGGCGGCCACATCGGCAATCTGGGCTTCGCTGAGCTTGCCACCGAAGGCGGGCATGGCGCCCTTGCCATTGGTGACTTGGTAAGCCACGGCGGCTTCCGGGCCATCGGCAAAGTTGGTCAGATAGGCCTTGAGCGCATCGGCCTTGAGGGTGCGTTCGGCGTTGACCACGTTGCCACCACCCATGTGGCAGGCGGCGCAGTTGCCATTAAAAACGGCGGCACCGCTTGTTAAATCGGCGGCGAAGCTCGGCGCGGCACCCAGCACAAGGGCCAGGCAAAGGGCAAGAAGAGAGAAGAAACGACGCATGAGAGGGTGCCCAAAGGCACATGCAACCCATTCAAATTAGCCAGTGGGCAGCGGGACTCGGGGGCGGGTTCGGCAGATTTGCAACAAATGAAACAGGGGCCCAAAGTCTTGCTTCAACTGGGCAACTGGCCCCGATGGGGCACTCCGGCCTGCTCCAACACCGCTTCCAGGCTGGGGGCGTAGCTGCTGAGCCCAAAGCGCTCGGGCGGGCTGACTGGCTCATGCACGAAATGCCGTTGGCGAATCGAGAAACGGTCCCAGGCGTTGACCTCAATTCGCAACAGCTTGATCAAGCCCTCAATCAACCAGCCGCGCAGATCCAGGCCCACGGGCGGCAGCCAGCCGCGCCGCCAGCGCACCAGGGCGGCCACGGTGCGGTTGATGCTGATCGGTGCCTGGCCCAGCACCAGTCGCCGCACCGCCCCCTGGTTGCGCTCCGGATTGGGCCGGTGGGGTTGGGTGGCTAGATGGGCGCAGACCGTGGCGATGTCGGCGGCGTGGATGAAGTGGAAGTTGGCGTCGGTGCGCAGCCACTTGGCCAGCCACAGCCAGGGAATCGCCTCTTTGACCCCGGCGGTGAGGTAGCTGGTGGGGTGGGGATCCCCAGGCAGCACCCGGCCGCCGAACACCAGGGTGGGAAACACCGCCACGATGCGCTCGGCCAGGGGATGGGCCTCCAGATCCTGGAGGCACTGGGCCTTGGTCTGGATGTATTCGGTGCCGTAGGCCATCGCCTCGGGCAGCAACTGCAGATTGCGATCGAGGATGGAGGCGGTGGAGAAATAGATGATCTGCTCGATCCGCTGCGGATCCAGCAACTGCAACAGCCGTTTTACCGCCACCACATTCACCTGGTAAGCCCGCTGCGGATCGCCCCAGGCGGTGGCGGTGTGGATCACCCTGGTGGCGCTGGCGATGGCGGCGGCATGGGGTTCAAGATCGCGCAGGTCGCCCACCAGCAGCTGGATGCGGGGGTGGTCGGCGGGCACCGCCGTCAGCTTGGCGGGATCCCGCAGCAGCAATAGCAACTCGGCATTGCTCTGGTGCAGCAAGGTTTCGGCCAGGTATTGGCCGACGCAACCACTGGCGCCGGTGATCAAGATGCGCGCCGGCGAGGCATGGGCCCCGCTGGGGCCATCGGCCCTGGGGCCATCAGCCCTGGGGCCACCGGCCCTGGGGGTGGCGCTCAAACGGCTGCTCCCAACAGGCTGGTGACGGCCTTGCCGGTCTCAAAGAAGACGCGGGCGTTGTCCTCGGGCGTGCCGGGCAAGATGCCGTGGCCGAGGTTGAGGATGTGGCGCCGGCCCCGGGCCTTGCGCACCGTATCGAGGATGCGCTCGCGGATCGCCGCCGGCGTTCCGAACAGCAGGCCCGGATCCACATTCCCCTGCACCCCCAGGTGCTGGGGCAACCGTGCACAGCCATCGGCCATGTCAACTGTCCAGTCGAGGGAGATGAAATCAACCCCGGTTTTGGCCATGCGCTCGAGCACACCGGCGCTGCCAGAGATATAGAGAATCAGCGGCGTATCGGGGTGGGTGGCCTTCACCTGGTCGATGATGCGCTTCTGGTACGGCGCCGCAAACTCGTCGTAATCGATGGGACTGAGCTGGCCGGCCCAGGAATCAAACAGTTGCACCACCTGGGCGCCGGAGTCGATTTGAAAGCGCACGTAGGTGGCGATCGAATCGGCCAAATGGGCCAGCAGTTGATGTAGCAGTGCCGGTTCCTGGAACGCCATGGCCTTGATTACTGAATAGGTCTTGGAACTCTTGCCCTCGACGGCGTAGGCCGCCAGGGTCCAGGGGGCACCAACAAAACCAAGCACCGCGGCGGCGTTGCCCACATCGGCCCGCAGGCGGCCCAGCACTTCGCCCACAAAGGGCAGGGCCTCGGCGGGATTGAGGGGCCGCAGGGCATCCACCTGGGCCTGGCTGCGGATGGCGGGCTCGATGATCGGGCCCTTGCTTTCGATGATGTCGAAGTCGATACCCATGCCCGGCAGGGGCGTCAGGATGTCGGAGAAGAGGATGACGCCATCGGGGGCGAAGGCCCGGAAGGGCTGCATCGAGATCTCATAAGAGAGATCCGGGTTCTCCGAGCGTTCGCGGAACCCAGGATGGCGGTCGCGCAGATCCCGGTACACCTTCATATAACGACCCGCCTGGCGCATCATCCAGACCGGCGGCCGCTCCACCTGCTCCCCTCGGGCGGCGCGCAGCAGCAGGGGGAGGGAGTCGGACATCGAACCGTGGGGTTTGCCAATTGGGGAACTTAGCTGAGCGCCCCTCCCAGCACCGCCTAGCCCCCACCATGGGCCCAAACGCGCAAGAGATGGCTCGCCTCGGCTTGACCAAAATTGGGGTGTCTGCGCCGATCTTGGTGCTGTTCGGCATCGGATCCTCTCACCTGCCTAAAATTGAGCTTCGAGGGCGACGCATCCAGCCGCATGTTGACCGTGAACTTGGGCAGCTGGCTTGACGATGCGATACAAGTTGCCTCAATCTCTTGACAACTTGCCAAGTAGACGATTATAGCTTGTGGACTTTATTTAATTTATATGAAAATCGTATTCAGTAGAAAAGGCTTTGATGATCAGTATGGTGGTATTCCCTCAGTTATCTGGCCCAGCTCCAGGGAGATGCTCTCGTTCCCGATTCCAGTCAAATCGCCAGAAAAAGGTCACCGTGCTGATGAGCTGAGTTTCAAGGGACACAAGCTTACCAAGCTGCTAACAGACTTAAAATATAATTGGGATAAGTACGGTGATAATTTTCATTTTGACCCAATGATCCAATCTCTGCTGTCAGAGAAACCATCACTCGGTGCATTTGGTCAGTCGGGGGCAGCTTTGGGACATCTCAAAAAAAACCAGATTTCGAAAGGAGACGTTTTCTTGTTTTTTGGTATATTTTGCGAATGTTATTTCGAGGATGACAAGCTGAAACGTTATGCGATGATGCATCCGTTTCATGCCATCTGGGGCTTCTTGGAGGTCGATGGCCTTATTGATATTGATCCAAATCAATCTGATATTGAGGATCAATTGCTCAAGACCTATCCATCCTTAACGAACCATCCTCATGTTCAAAATCGACAGCTCTATAAATATAGAAATACCATTTATATCGGCAAGAATTATGGTACGTTTCGCTATGATCAGTCTCTTCGGTTATCAAAAAGTAATTTCAAGAAGTCAATTTGGGAACTCCCGCAAGACTTCAGAGAGGTAAAAATCTCCCATGTCAAGCCTTCAGGCATTCAGAAAGATCCTCCCAATGTCGATCTAGTTACAGCTAGTAAGGGTCAGGAATTTGTTCTCAAAGATCCAGATGATGGTATTCTCAATTGGTTAAATTCAATTAAGAATCTTAAG
>Ga0207941_1000045_pt1 | contig 36989 bp, 66 predicted proteins | sample LakMenEpi13Sep12_FD_150695 | JGI IMG/M metagenome (GOLD analysis project Ga0207941, IMG submission 150695) | Freshwater microbial communities from Lake Mendota, WI - 13SEP2012 deep hole epilimnion (SPAdes) | ecosystem: Environmental > Aquatic > Freshwater > Lake > Epilimnion/Euphotic zone ...
GTTAATACTTCAACAATTGTTTCTTCGTTTAGCATTTGCAACACACTATCACGAGCATTAGTCAATATTCCTATTTTGTTGAGTGTGTCTTTTGTTTTTTCAGCAGACTTTAATTTTTTAAGTTCGTCATTAATTCTACGAAGTTCTGCATTCAACTCATGTTTTGACATAGTATCATAGACAGACTCTTCTATGTCATGACAGTCACAATCACAGTCACAATCTTCTGGACACTCACATTCTGGGTCCTCTTCACTGATCATCCAATCTCGTTTGCGTTTTTTGTATGCAGTGATCATAATGTCGAGCGGATCATAGTTATATGAGCCATCTGTAGGGTCAACTGTTAGTAGATCTTTGAGTCTTACTTCTTTTTTCATATGCAGATTATATATTTATACTTATTTACCCTTATGCTGTGCCCACAGGTCAGCGTCTGTAGTCTTTTGAGTAGGTCCACCCATAATAAAGCTGTTGACGCGAGCATATGCCCACTGGTGCTGTGAGGCGCCGGGACGATGACCAGTTTTCCATGCAGCCATACCACGATCAAATACTTTTTTAAGAATGCTGTATGCTATGCCAGTCTTTTCTGCTTTCTTTTGAAGTGCTGTGGTTTCTGATTCTTCAAGCTCTTCTCCATATTTGTCAGCATATGCCTGCGTCCATTTAGATGTTTTTGTATTGGCGCGTGCATCTCCAGGCGCAGGTTTGTATGCGCTTGGATCATCATCACTCATGCGTGTCTGACGATTAAAGTGAGCGCTACGTTTGTCAGATGTACTCTTTGACAAGCCTCTATAATAGGCATTATTCTCTAATAAAAATTCTTTAAATGTTTGTATCATAGCGGTGTTGTTGTAAAGTTTGTTATATATTGATCGTCAGTATAGCTAACTTTTGTGTTTTCTACGCTGTATATATTGCTATCAATCTTGTATCCTGGATTGCATGTTATAGGCTCATCGCTCCATGCTTTGTCATGCCACAAGATTCGATTGTTTGGATATGCATAAAAATGACCACTGTCCGCTTTAAAAAGATGAGCACACTTGTGTTCGCTCGTCTCTGAGAAGTTTGTGTCTAATACCCCTTTATTTTCCCAAGCCCAATCAAGAGTGAAAATATATTCACCCCAGACTTTAGCAGCCGATGGAGTTATAAGTTGTGCTCTTAAACCCCTAAAGCGAGAGCGAATAGAAACATCAATATACGGACTAAAGCAGTCCCAGTAGACAAGCTCTTCGAGTGGAAGCGGATCGCACTCTTTCCAACAAAATGCTGAGAGCGGACGACGAGTCCAGTTTACTCCATTTGACAAGAATGCTTCAAAGAGTGGAACACGATTTTCAATAGAAGCTACTGAGTGTATATTGACAGGAGTATATTCGCCATGACCCTTTTCATGATTAAAAAGATATTCGTTTCTTATGAAACATGTAATATTCGGAGTGTTATGATTTAAGTATGGCATCGCTTATCTCTCCCAACCCTTTATTATATTTGGATCAAAGTTATTCTTAGAGAAGGTCATTCGGTCGACAAGCTTGACCACATTTTGTTTTATATGATCATTGATAGCAAAGCCTTCCTGTCCTGTTACTCTAAAACCATCAGTAGTACGCACAAACGTTGACATCTTTTTAAGTGTTTCAAGTTTGCGTATTATAATAAGTTTTGCTTCAACAATAGCGTTTTGTAATGCATAGACAAGTTCTAGATTTTTCTTGTTTTCGTCAGAGAAAAACTTTAAAAACTCATCACGTTTAGCAGTCGCACTTGCTTTGCCAGCTTCACTCTTTTTAGATTCAATGTCTTTTGCATATTTGTCATTTATCCATGCAAGAAGATTGCGAACATGAGCAGAGGTATCGATTATAGTTTCACCGCGTCGCACGAGTGTGTTGTTGAATGTTTCAAGAGTCTGTGCAAGTGATTGATCTGACTCGATTTCACGAAGAGTTGAACCACTAATCTTTTGAAAGAGCGACCCTGCTTTTGATAGAGTCGCTGTTAACTCTTCAGTCTCCTTTGCGGTTAGAGTAGCTTTGCCTGAAAGATCACGTATGTATGTGTCTGAAAACCATACACCAGACGTCTTTTTAAGAGTGCCTGAATCAAAGCCATAAGAAGCCTTCATCGTTTCAAAAGAGTCTCCAGAGTATTGTGTATGAAACATTACACCAATCTTAGATGCCTTTATAGTTTTTGCAAGAGTGCTGTCAGCAGGAATTGCATAGACAATTGTGTTTGGTTGAAATGTAAGATATTCAACACCGTCAAAACGTTCTGTCTTTAAATCTTTTTGTGTATAGGCAAGATCTCCTTGCAATACTCCTTTAATGCCTAGTTTTTTAAATTCATTAAATGCTACAGTTAATTTTTCTGCAAGGTCGCCACTTGTATCAGCCTTAATATCACGCTCACTCTTATAGACTTTTGGATTTTTATTAAAAATGCCTTTCTTGGCAACAAAAAATGCTCCATCACTTGGATCAGTTCCAACAAATATTGCTGGAGCACCGTCAAACTTTGCAGCAACGTCATATGACTGTGGACTGTTTCCAGCTAACATGTCTCTCATGCTGCGTAATGCAATGATTGCTTCACGAGTGCCCTTTACACCGCCATAGAGCACTTGATCCTCAATATGAACCATATGAAGATTTTTACCTTCCGTACTTGCTTCTGTTATGTATTGTTTAAAACTTTTCATTTGAATTCTGTGCCTTTACGAGATTTTATTGGACTAATTCCAAGTCGCGTTCCTTTAATGCCGGCGTCAGAACGATCGCCTTTGTAAATTGCCATTAACACTGGTTCAAATCCATCAGCATCAACTGATTCCCCATTAAAATGAACATGATTAGAATCTAAAAAATAATATTGACCTTTTTTAATAATTTTTACTGGTCCCTGCAAAAGAACACTTACGTTTTGTTCACTTAGAGAAGCACCAAATTTATTTCCATAAACAGACAACATTTTTAATTTTATATCTTTAATTTTTCTATACATTGTTGTTGCTGGTGGTAATCCATCAGGAAATTTAGTTTTTAAATCACTGATAAATTTTTGTGTTTCTTTATGAGAAAAAATTAACGGCTCCTTAGCAGCAGAAAGACCTCCCCACTGTTGAAAATCATTTGGTTTTGATCCGGCTTTATGTGATATCCAAACAATGGTTTTACCATTAATATCTAATAATTCGAAATCAGATTTTGGTGTTCCAGGTGTAGTTTGCGCAGTATAAACATTATATATTTTTGATCCAACCTTTACTTTAATTGTTGAAGATTTTTCTTTTGCCTTTGCATCATCAATTTGCTTAATTAGTAATGATAATTCTTTATCTTCAATAGCAGTACCAGATCCACTTCCACGACCGCCAAATTCAACATTTTTTGCGATGTCTTTAAAGGAATAAACATTTCCCTTTGTGTCATATAGTTTAACTCCAGTTGTTGGTTGCCTCTTTTTAACTATATCAAGAACATCTTTAGACTGTATAAAAATTACTTTTTTGCCGTTGGTTAATTCAAATGGCTCATTATTTTTTAACTTTTTAATAAAAAGCTCAGCGCGCCAGTCGTATTTGTATAATTCTTTTCCAGCTAAATTTGACATTTCAGTAATATATGTTTTAAAACTAAGCATTCTATCTATTTATACCCTCTCAACAATGAACAACTTTCAAAAAACGTCATATAGAGCTCAAGTTCACGCTCGTCCGCTTCCTTTTCCCACGGAGCTGAATCATAGTCATATTCTGAACAGTAGACTCCTTTCCATCGGGCACCTTCGTTGTCGCCGCTATAAAGGACAAGCTCTCTTCGAACATACTGCTTAAGATGAACCATTTCATGTGCTAGTATCGTTAACATAAGATGATATGAATCACTTTTATTGAGTCTTACAATATAGTCAATGTCTGGTTCATCGACTCCACATTGACAACAGTCACCATGCACACGTTCAGATTCTGACAAATTATCAATAAGTTGAATTACTATGCGTATCTTTCGAATGCGTGGACACAATGTTTTTAGATAAAAATATGCAGCATTTTTTATAAGATTGTAAAGGCGGCGGTCACGTCTGGCGCCATGTACCTTGATACTTATCATTCTAAAGCTACTTATAAAAAAACGGGATCCTCATAGAAGACCCCGTTTTTTTAATTGTATATGCTAAACGATTATGCGTAGGACTCGATCATACGAGCAAGGTCACCATCAGATACTTCAACGCCGGCAGCAAGTGCGCCTGCTGCCATATTTAAGCCGCGTGATAGTTTACGAAGGTTAGCACTCTGTTTGCTTTTGCCTTTACGAAGCAAATCAACAACATGCAAACGAGCTTTTTGATCAAGTGAAAGACCGTCTTCAAGCTTCATATCTCCTACAATCTTTTCCATAAAGTCATAGATTTCAACTTCAGTAGGATCGATGTTGATGATAAAAGCACGTGTACGTAGTGCACCATCTGGATCAAGTTTGTCAAGGTTAAGGTTTGAGATAAAGATAATTTTACCAGTAAATTCAAAGTAACGAGGAATCAATCCTTGATCAATAATTTCGTCATCACTCATGTCGTTTTCAGGATCGACAACATTTTTACCCATTTTATTCCAAACAAGTTTACGAATCTTTTTGGTGTCAGTAGCAGCCTTTAATAGGTTACGAGCTTCCTGATCGCCAAGTGCGTCGTCACTGTCATCAAAGAAAACAATATCATTTTTGTAACGGAACAACAATGAATAGAGACCAGCAGCACTTGCGGAACCGGTATTTTTAAAATAACCATTGCCATCGCGCAGTCCCATATCAGCAAGTATCTTTTCAGTTGTATGAGTTTTACCAACTCCACCCTTACCAGAAACAAAGAGCGCATTTGATGCGCCGCTAACAGTGAGTTTAACTAGGTTTTCAAGATCTTTTAGCTGAGCTTCAAATGATAGGCGCTCACGATCTGCTTCAATTTGTTCTACTTCCGGAGAATAACTGTATTTTTCTTTAGCAGCACCTTTAGAAACGACACCGGCTACGACTCCAATACGAGCCATAATCTTTCCCTTTTCAGCTTTGATTTGTTTTAAGTCTTTTGCCTTGCCGACCCAAACATACTTGATGCCTTGCTTTTCAATATAGTTTGGATATGCTGCCGAAAGAGCGTCAAAAATCTTGACTCCAGGAATGCCGTACATGCTGTAAATCTTACTTTTTACAAAGTTTGGGTCAACAAGATAGTCAGCAATCTCATCAAAAATAGCTTCAAAGTCATGACTGCTACGTGCTTCATTTAGCACTCCTTCATAGAGTGGCACTTCGTCAGGCATAGACATAATCTTGCCAAGTTCAACAGTGCCTGCACTTATAATATCAGCAACAATTGGCAATGTCTTTACAAGAGAGACACTCTGATCAAATTCAATATGAAATGGAGTTGGGCTCTTACCATTCCAGTAATCAATAGATGTTAAGTTATTTAGACCAGCGAGCGAGCTTTGAGTCCAGTTAAAACGAATACTTTGGTTGCGCTTTGTAGTATAGAGACGTAGTCCAAAACCAGTGCCATTAGAATTCTTGTATTTTTCTAATCCGGGATATTTAAAAAATGTAGTACCAGTCTTTTTCTTAAGGTAGCGTTGAATGATGAATGCTGCTTTTTCTACAGATGATGTAGAGAGCGCCTCTGTTAGGTAACGTTTAAATTCGGTTAGTTTTGACATATAGTGTATTTATAAAATAATTTATGTATTATTTATATAATTACACGTTTATGCTACTATAGTCTCTATTTTTTCGTTGACTATTAAATGGAGTACTTACTACTGGAGAACTATCACCATCATTGGTAATATTTGCCATAGGATCTGAAATATCATAGAGTCTCATCTTAGAAAGATCAATTCCGATAGTAAATCGTTTATTGCTTGTTGGATCATTATAACGATTCTTGAGTTGCTTAACCATAATCTGATTCATTTTGTCAAGTTGTTCAGTTCGAATAAATGCAAGCATCAAATCGGCCGTTGCGGGAAGTCCAAACGATTCTGAGGTGTCAGTAATTTCTACATCTGAATTATTAAATCCTCCGCGAGTGACCTGAGTGGCACTCCAGATTGGAACATTAAACTCTACAGCAAGACCACGAAGCTCCTCAGCAATACTCTTGATAAAACTATAGGTGTTGATGCTACCACTTAATCCTTTAACACGTGAAGACGCACAAATATTAAGATAATCTACATATATGATATCGGGTTCAAACTTCTTTTTAAGTTTTAATTCGAGCAGCAGTGCTCTAAAGTGACCAACATGTGCCGCTGCAGTTGGATATTCCTTCACAATAAGTTTTCCATGAGTGCGTTTAGAGATGTCCTCTACACGAGAATGAAATTCGCGTTGAGACAGGTCTTTGATTTTATCAATTCGTATATCAAGCAAATTAGCATCAATACGTTCTGCAATACGCTCTTCTGCCATTTCAAGAGTAATATACAAGACATTTCGCCCTTGGGCAAGAGCAGCAGCAGCCATGTGACACATGCCTAAACTCTTGCCGCAACCTGTACCAGCGAGAATAATGTTTAGCGTCTTACGTGGAATGCCTCCGCCAGTAATTGTATTAAACATATCCAAGTCAAAGGGAATTTTATCTTCTGTCTTGTGATAAAACTCATAGCGACCATCTACGTTTTCAAGATAATCATGCCCAACGTTTGTATCAAATGTTACGCTTAGTGCCTTACTAAGTATACTTGGAATTGCTCCTTCTGCTTTGTCAGGAGACTTGCCATCAATAATAGAAACTGCTTCAATAATAGCAAGATGAACTGCTCGATCTTTACACCACTTTTCGGTTTGAACAAGTAACCATTCATGCTCAACTGAAAAATTTTCATTTAACGTTGAGATTGATTGTGCAATTGCGCCTGCGTCTGTACGACGAGTATGTTCGGACTGTTGAAATTCAATTGCTAACGATGATGAATTTGGGAGTTTATTATACTTTGTTATAAACTGCAATATAAGACCATATATCGCCTTATGATGTCCTTCAAAATATTCTGGTTTTAGGTGTGGTAGGGTTTTACGACAAAATGCTTCGTTATTGACTAGATTTTTAATTATGATGTCTTGAAGATTATTCTCCATGGTTTCCTATTTTATATTCTTGGTTTGAAAGTATATCAGATAATACGTCTCCGATATAGTTTTTAAAATCTGCATCAGAATGCAATGTTTCTTTATCGCATCCAGTTGGAGTAGACATTATATTATATGCATACGATAATGTACACATTTCTTTTTCTGCGTCTTCATTTATTTTTATATTTGCATACTTATAGATGGTATCTACATACGGCCCACTAACAAGTCGTATTGCATACACTTTGTCATTTGCAGGATCATCTACAAATATATAGTCAGATATTTCGCTCGGCATAAATTTTAATCGCAAGAATTTCCATACTTCTGTGGAAGCCAGACATATGATGAAATTACATACTTTGGGTTAGAGATTGGAGTTGCACCCTTATGTGGATACATATAATAAGGTGGAAAACAGAGCACATTACCAGCTTCAGGTTTTATTGCAATTTCTGTGCCAATATCAAATAACGTTTCACCCCCTTCTGCAACGTCGTTAAGATACCAAAACATTACAACTGCACGTTTACTTGATGGAACATCACAATGATCAGTGTGCCAATCAAAGAGCCCAGTTCCAGGCTCATAACGTTTTATTCGTGGCGCCTCAAAATCTTGTAGAGGTTCATAACACGGTAAACGATCCTTTAAAATATTACACGTTTTTTCAAGATAGTGTTTATTGACTGCTCTCATCAACGTCATCATTGGAACCCTAAACTCTTCAAATCCAGGATGATCAAGCATGTTAATCTCTTCAAAATCAAGGATTTTATTTTTACGATGTACCTTTAAAGGATCATTTTTTGATATTGAATCATATCTCGCAATCAATGCCTCGCACATATCAAGCGGCATCGCGCCTTTTAATAGAAGTATATAGTCCGCCAAAGTCTTCATATCAGACTTCTTCGTCTTCTACAATTGGGTCTGAACCGCCATCAATCATGTCTCGCAGACCAATTGTATACTTTTGTTTGATATGTGAGGCAAATGTTGTCTTTGTAAAGATAGTCTCCCAAAATTCTTTTGTCAGCGTTTGTGCTGCGCGAAGGTTTCCTGTAAGTTCAGTTTTTGTCGCTGGATCGTATGCAGTATACCAGCCATTTTTAGGCTTGACTACGAAACCGCCTTCAAGCGCAATATCAAGCAACCCACTCCATTTTTGAACTCCACCTTCCCAACTAACGCTGATTGGAATCTTGCTCTTTTCTTTTACAAATCGACTCTTTTCAACATTGATGATAAAGTGATAACCTTGGATTTCAGTGCCATCTTTATCTTGCTGACGACCAATAATCCAAACATTGTCAGCGCTATACATAATTCCAGTATTTGATACTACAAGTCCATTACTAAGAACATATTCATGATTTCCCGCAACGGTTATATCATAGACTTTTTTCTTACCTACTTTAGTTATTGATTTTAGTTTCATTATATATTTTTCTAATTTGATGCTTCGTTAAATTTAAATCAAGTTGTGCTTGACGTAATGATCTGTATTCTTTTCCATTTATTGTAATCGCGATTGTTTTTTTATCAGTTTTTCTTATCTGTGACGAATCGATATAAATTCCTGTTTCCTTATATTTACAGTTATTATTATGCCAACGAAAAATATTAGCTTTATTAGCTGTTTTTAATCCGCAGTATTTGCATTCGTATCGTTCTCCATTTATTTTTACTGACAATGAATATGGATTAATCCATACGTCTGTATTATACAATATTAAATCTGCTTTGTAAATGCGAATTGTTTCATTTGTATGAATATTTTTGAGCATTATCATGCCCTTTCTTCCCATTTTCTTTTTCTGTTCTTCTGATTTAGGAATGCCTAGAAATAAGGATGAAACTAATTTTTTATGTTCTTCGGTACAAATCCGTCCTGAATTTTTTTCCGCAATTTTCATTTTGGTTTCATCTGTGTGCTTTTTACCAAAAAAATTATTACCAGAACCTTTCATAGTTTCTCTTAATGCTTCAACATGAGCTTGCTTAGCGGTTTCATATTGTCTAGCGGTTATATTTCTTTTTTGGCCTTCGCTGCATCTTAATATTGAAAAAAATGCATGCGCAAGTTTAGATGTTCTATAATGTTTCCACAATAAATGATGAGCTAAAAAATGTTCTCGAAAAGATAATCTAATAATGTTAGATTTATCATCAGTCCCGCCTAAACATTTTGGTATTATGTGATGATTTTCTCCATATTCATTAGAATCTAATGGAAAATCCTTTCTTTTTTGAATTAAATTATTGTATACTTTAATGTGGTCCATATATTATCTATTTATACAACGGATAATATATGGACTATATTTTTTTAAATAATATCACATTCGATACCAATGGTAAGATCCTGCGCTTGAACCCACTGACCATTAACAGCAAATGGGTGGGTGTCAGAACAAACAACCTTATGCCCATCTTCAAATTCCAATTCATAGCACTCAGGCTCTCCTTCCAAAAGAGTATCCGGATCCCAAGTATGAGTGACATCTCGCACCCCATCACGAGTGATCACAAGATCACCAACCACAATTTCATTAATTGGTTTATTGTTACCGTCAGCAAGACGAACGAGTGTTCCTTCTTCAAAGCACCCACCGCTCACCACAGCCTTGCTAAACATTTCTTGAGTCTGATAGGTATGATTGATTGCAAGAAGTGGAATGTTTTTCATTGTCAGGTAGGGGGTTACCATACGAAACAATCCTTTAAGAGCTTTAGCGCGAGTCATATCGGCAACACTCTTTTCATTCATCGCATCTTCCAATTCCTTCTTACTTGCAAGATTACCAACACTGTCAATAACAATAATTACTTTATCTTTGCGATCCATCTGCTCAAGTTGATTAACAATATCAAACTTAAGTTCTTCAATGTTTTTAATTGGAATATGCAGCACTCGCGAAGTGTCAATTCCAAAGCTTTCAAAGTATTGCTGAGGAGAACCAAATTCGCTGTCATAAAACATAAGACACGCGTCGGTATGTTTTTTAAGGTATGCACCTGCCATAAGCAATGCAAAGCTCGTCTTAAAGTGCTTTGATGGGCCGGCAAGTACAGTAAGACCACTCGTCAGACCACCATCAATACTGCCACTTAGAGCAACGTTGACCATTGGCACAGATGTAGATGTAACGTCTTTTTCAGAATAAAAGTCGCTGTCAGCAAGGACATCAGCTTCTTTAATTCTGCAATTCTTTTTTAATTTTTCAAGTACAGATGACATAGTTTATTTTTCCTTTGATATATTATATATTGTTTTTGTGTAAAGTAAACAAGAAATTATGCATTTAGTACTGCATTTAATTCTTGACGTGTGACTTCTTTATTGAGCGGATGATTGCGATAAATCGCTTCTCGTTGTGCGATAGCAATTTCAGTCAATTTAGAGTCTGATAGAGTCGCGATGTCAGATGCTCGAATGTTTGCAAGGCTCTCGTCACGATAATACAACATCATTTCTTTAGGTTCACCAATAAGAATTGACTCTACGTCAGCAATTTGTAGAGGTCGTGCTCTCCACCATCCAGATCCGGCGTGGAAATATCCAGGCATAAGTATGCCCCATTGTGATGCATAGACATTCATCATTTCGCTTTCAACAACTCTGTCTTGGCCATCTTTACGAGAGCCATATTGTTTTAGAGGCCAATCTGTTGATTCTACTCCCTGTTTTGCCAACCATTTTTTAGTCTTGTCTTGAACGAGGCCGGCAAAATTAAACACCCGCTGTTTTGGTTCAGGAAACAAAGACGTCGCAGGTTGACGATTTAAATGATATGGATTTGGGTTGTATCCAAACAGCAACTCTTTTGGCCAGTCTAGAAGTAAGGTTAAGTCACCTCCTGAAAATGCCGGCACGAGCATTCTATTTGTTTTGCTCTTTATACGTTCAATTGCAGAGATAAACTCGCTTTGATATGATTGTATATTTTCTGGAATGTGCTTATGACTGTCAACGACAAATGATCTAAATAGTTTAGATGGATCATCAAGTGCAGTAATTCCAGAGAAGATGCTGTCTGTTTGCCAGTCATCAAATGCAAAGATGCAATTTGGGTTTTGTGATATTGCCCATAGTGCATTATACACATATCCAGCAAATCCAGACGGGTTATGTAAAAATACAAACACCTCATCATATTCTTGAAGGCTTTCGCCCACAACAACTGGACGCATATCAACGTCATGACCCATATCACGAAGTACTCGTGGCAAACTATATTGACACATCGCAACCTGCAATTGCTGTTGCAGATAAAAGTCATATGTACATTGTGCTTTATTACAACCAGTAATTAGTATTCTCATGCTTCAGTTTGTTTTTTACGACGATTTAAAAAGTCACGATCCGGATCCTGACCATCAATTCCACCACGACACCATGCAACGAGAAAGCTGCCATAGTTAATTAGATCCTTGCCGCTGTCTTCAATACTTTCAAAGTTTGGAGTGTAATTTGGATCATTTTCCATGGCTTCAAGAACGCTTGACATACGTAGTACCTTTGCGTGTATAACGTCAAGTATACTCGCTGCGCCACGTGGATAATAGTCTGCTTGACGAATCCTGCTATGAGGATTTTGATAATCATTAGACTTTTTGAGTTGTAGTTCTGCGCACTCTTCAAGAACTTTTATTGATGCTTTTTTCATGTTTATTAACCTTGACCGCGAGAAAGTTTCTTATAGTTTTTACTTTGTTTGAGATGTGAAGTCTTGCTTTTAGCATGAATGCCTTTACGCTTAATTTTCCTTTGTTGTACTTTAATTCCAGTTTGTTTCATAGATGTTATTATATATGTTTTTTAAGCTTTGTAAATATCAAAGGGAGTGTTCTTGAATATATTTTTCAATGAGAGAGTAATGTCGTTCATAGACATGCAAACTTCCAACTTGCCAAGTAATTTTTCCGGCGATAATCTTGTCCGCTTTTTTAGTGCCGCAATTATAGTCATAAACAAGTTTGTCTTGAACATATTTTTGCCACGCATAGTCATTACGATATCCATACACCACATCGTTACTCCTCATCTGAACTACAACCTCTAGCATGCCATTACGAATCATATATTGCACTGCATTTGTGCAAATAAAGTCACTCATGCCGCCTACACACCAGTTGCTATGCATGCTTGGTCGAGTATAGATCATGACAGCTCGGCGGCTGTTTGGTGAACGAGACAATTCCATTAACACATTTTCATATTGCGCATAGTTTTCAGAGTTGAAAACAAGATAACCATAATTTGAATTGATTTTGCCGTCTCGGCTTGAAACGTCTTGCCAAATTTTAGGAACAACACCAGGAATGTCTTTTACATAGAGACTTTGCGAAAGATACCATTCCAACTCGCGTTGAATATAGTCATCGTTAATTTCACCAAAGATACTTGGTTCATTGGCACAAAAGCTTGCACCAACAAGCTCGAGTGTAGTGACACCACTCTTATCAACTACAAAATTTTTGCTTTTGTATTGACCTACAAAATATTGTCGTATTTGCTCTATTGTCATATTAACCAAAAATAATTTTGCGAAACGCGACGATTAAACTCAAATGATAGTTGTCTTGCTCTTCAAGAGCTGCAGTGCGCTCAGAGAGTGCATCGTAATTTTCAGACAACTCGCACTCTATAATTTTATTGACTTGAAGTGGTCGATCATTAGTGATGTATAGATAAACGTCTGAAACAGCATCTTTGATTGAATGACCATTTTCGATTGAAGACCATGAAATGCTATTAAAACAATCTTGACGTTCAACAAAATCGAGCACCTTTGAAAATAGTTGATTTTGTAAAACGTCAGTGGTGTGTACATCTGCCTTTGCACAAAACATTGAATAGAGGCGATCTAGAATAGGATGAGTGTCTGTCATATAGTGATTTATAAGAGAAAGATCCCAGACAGCAATTTAAAATTACCATCTGGGATTTTTAAGAAGCGTCAAATTATATCAGAGACGCTTTACTTTACGTGGTTTTTTGGCTTTAACTGGCGCTGGAGACTCAAACTCTTCAGCAATCTCTTGAGGAGATGCGATCCAACAAAAGACTTCTCCACCTTCGCTTGAAGAAGGAATCTCATCATTTGCCTTTTCAACAACCTCTGGCACGACTTCAGCAGCAACTTTTTTTGCAGCACCTGGTTTACGACCACGCTTCTTTGGACCAGCCTTCATTGCTGCTGCAATAACCTCAGCGGGAGGCATTTGCGGCAAATAGCGACTATAACCAATCGACTTGTCTTTGCCAAGGAAGGTTTGGCCAATTTCACGACAAGTAAGACCAAAGGTCTTACCGACTTCATAAACTTCCTTGGCAGTAAAGCCAGCGGAAGCATTGGGACGAGAATTGAACTCGTCAATCATTTCTTTTACACGCGTTAGCATATGTTTGTTTTGTTTTGTTGTTAGGAGACTATTATAACTTAAAATTTAGAAGATGTACACAACTTTTTACATTAAATTGCATTGAGAGCATATTGTCCAAGACTTCTTCTAGTATTGTTCGTTGTGTCGCTTGGTGATGTTAAGAAGATTATCGCGAAGGTGCATACGATCAGCGCTATGCTTGTCGTAATCGATGAAGTTGATTGCGGCATGACCGAGCGTCATGAGCTCGTCAACAGTCTTCATCAGCTTCTCAATAGTTTGTTCAACGGTGTCTGTTTGCATACCTTATTGTATTAGAGTTTCGTATGCTTATTGATTAGACTTCGTCTTCGTCTTCGTCTTCCTCAACATAATCAGGATCATTGTAATTCATGTCCTTAAGTATGCTAAGAATATCTTCACACATCTCTTTGAGTCTATCGTATGCTTCTGCCTCTTGACGGCAACTCAACGCTTTACGATAATCTTCGGGCGATGTTCCATCATCTAGAGCAGCTAGTAGATCACTCTCGATTTGTTTCATGGCATGAACGGTATTCTCGAACATGCAGTAGCTCATATTAGGGTAGTTTGACATGGTATTAGTGGTGGTATTTGTATTAGAGAAGATCGTGGACAATATATTCTTCAACAGTTGGAAGAGTGCGACGATACTGTTCCAAGTCAGAGATCAAATCGTCGAGCGACTCGCGATTGTGCATCCCGCGCCAGTTGGCACTTGCGTTGAAAAGTTCGAGCATCTGCTTATAAATCTCTTCGTGGGAAGGGAACTTAATTTCGGTTTGCATATTGTGGTTGGTTGTGCTTACATGGTTATTATAGCATAAAACCCACGGAAAGTACACAACTTTTTTCAACAAAATGCACTTTTTTTCACTTTTTTCGTCCCCGGGACCATATTTTAGGCATTTTTAGCCCTTGGGAGGCCTGGGACAGGGATAGTGTAGTACAAATGACCACACTATCCCCAAACCTGTTTGCTGAGTGTATTTTTACTTCAGAATATAAACATCCATCCAGGCAGGAGTGGACTTTACAAGCTGAGTGTATGATGATCTTGGAACGTAGATGTCAAAGACATATCCACGACCACGAGCAGCACTTTTGCGAGTAACGGCCGAACCACGGTCTTGGACGACGAAACTCCCATTTCCTACTTTTCCTTTCAAACCGGGAATGAATAACTTCGTTCCCATCTTGAAATCGGGGTGAGCAGCAACTGTCACACCGCTTTTTGCAGTTTTGGTTTTAGGACACGCAACCCTACTCCACCATGGAGATTCGGGATAGTAGTATGTAATGCGTGCCTTTATTTTTGTAGCATTCTTAGGCGTTGCGTATGTTGAATGCGCGTGACTAAGAAGCAATAATGAGGTTATAATTGTATAAACAAGTTTTTTCATCATTATTTTGTTTCCTTTCTATCTTTAGTATTATTTGTCCTCAGCAAACAAGGAGAAGTAATACCCTCCTCAGTTTCATAATGTGCTTATGAAAGTCTTAACTACAAATTTTTTCGTGCCTTTTGCGAAGCTTGTCGCTATAGTTATTTGGGTCTAGATAAAAATCTAAAGAGTCTAGCTTTGTCGACGCTAGCTCTCTCGATGACTTGGAATATGGAGATTTACTATTTTTAGTCCATGATCTTAATTTTTCAACAGTATGATAAAAGAATAGATAACAGTTTGCACCGCGGGTGTAGGCATCGACATCAATATCAAGTTTATATTTTTTGATAGTTTGAAGTGCAATACACTCACAATGCCATTCCAATTCTATTGCATCCTTTACTGCCTGAGATACTATCTTTTTAGAGTATCTCTTACCATCAAGCCAGTTGAATAAAATGTCGCATCCTTTTACCTTTGAATTAAAGAATTTACGATGATGTTTCCATTGTAGATAATGAGAATATTCATGCACAAATATTTCAAATGCACAGTCACGTTTCATTGCGACCACAAATTCTTTTTGATCTTTACTATCATCAAACCATCCGCCATACTTTCCGTCTATGGCTTTTGTCATAATAAGCTTTAGTGAAAAGCCGTCATCAAGCAATTCATTTACTGCTTTTGCTATAAAGGCGTTTTTTTCCATATTCTAAGAATGGTTTTATTCTTGTATATTACTTAAATATTCTGCGTAATAGACCCTATTATAATTACGTTTTCTAGAGTTTTCTGTTTCTTGTGCAATTTTTAGTGGTTCAGTAATATACTCACGTACTCTAAAACTTCCAACATTATCATAGGTCCATAGCATATTTTTTCCAATTGGATACATGTACGCTACTACCGCATGACCATAATCTTTTCCATCAATATTACTCTTATAACGATAAAGAAGAACCTCACTCCATTTTACTTTTTTACCAAGTGATTCTTTAAATGTGATAGCAGTTGGCAAGCATGAATTTGGCATTGATTGCATCGCTTTCCATTCTGGGTTTTGAGGAGTACGTGTAAATATTTCGCATGAAGCTAATAAACAAGTGAAAGTAATTATTAATATTTTTTTCATAATTTTATATATCTTCTTTACACGATTTATAACCTTCTTTCTGTGCTTCCTCATCACACAATGTAGCATACCACGATCCACGCTTGCATAGTTGTCCACGCTTTCCTGTATCTTGACAAGTAAGTGAAGAAAGATGTTCGGCATAACGAACCATACCTTTTACAACATCATTGCCACCATCATAATAGACGCGTAGAGTGCCAAACTTTTCTTTGTATTGAGCTATCGTTACAGAAGGTGGAGAGACTCCAATATAAAGATCTAGACGATTAAAAAGAATTTTATCAATTGTACTTACAAGCGAACGAATACGTGCAGCAAAAGTTTTGTTAATTTTCTCTCTCTCTTCATTGCTTGGAGAAGCAAACTTTGCACCTTTGGGCAGTCGCTTTTCAAAATCTCTATATGGATTGAACTTTCTATATATTGGATCTCTCACATACTTCCAATATAGTTGACGAAGCTTTAGACGAAGTCTTTGCTTAGGATTAATTTCAGTATGCTTATGATTAGACACATAGTCATCAATACAACCAAACAATGAATCGACAATGCTCATCCATCCAATTGGACAATCATTCCAACAACGTTGACTTTGTGGCAATAACTCTCCATTCTCATTAGTTGGAAACAAACGAGGATATTTTTTAAAGAGATACTCTTCAAATATATCACCATCCTCTATTTCACTTAGAATATGTTCTTTTAATTCTTCTACTGATTTATATTTCATATTTGTATGTTTATCACATGGACCGTCATTATAGCCATGACTTGCTAAAGCATCGCACTCTAGACAACTTTGGATGTTCATGTCCACATTTTTTGATAGTGTTTGATGATAGTCTTCATAGCCCACATATCTTTTTCTTCAATTAGTGCTTCAAGACGATGAGTCTTAGCATATGCTTCTTTATATGGCATACCATAAAGCTCTTCACAGCTTTTCATTGTACAGCTTCCATCTTTATTCTCAACAAAAATATCATTTATTGCTTTTGAACTTGGTGTTGGATAAGAATTCTCATGTTGTTTTTCAAGTTCGGGACGTTCAGTTTTAATATAATTATAAACCTCACGAAGTTCATTATCAGTGTTTTTAACACTATCAACATACTCTTGCGAGATATATCCTTTTTCAAGATCTTCAGTCCAATCAATGTGATCTTGAAGACCTTTTTCGTCTTCTACATAGTGTGTGAGACAAGTAAAAAGTAAGTGCGGAATAAGAGCAGTCTTGTCACACCATGTGTTAGGAATAGTTTTTGTCAACCATTTCTGACGTGGATTAAACCATGCTTTGATTTGGTATTTGATATCGCTCCAATAAAAGCTGTTAAACAGCAGCGAAGGATGTTTAAAAACTCTCCAAGGATTGGGACTGTATGTATCAATAATCATAGCCTAATTATACACTAAAACTCGAAAAATGTACACAAGTTTTTTTAATTCCATTTGCGATGTTTCTCAGCTACCCATTCAACTCCATCATACTCAGCAATTTCCCACTCAACATCATCTGGAATTTCGACAATTTTTAACTCGGAGAATTTTCCCCATGACTCATGTTCTAATTCTTCAATAACTGCTACTAAATTTTCGTCATTTCTAGGTATTGCCCAAGCATACAATGGAAAGTCAGATGTCATTTCAACTTTTTCCTTATATAGCGCCAAGCCCATTTCAGAAAGGTCAAATCCTCCATGACACTCGTTAATTGCAATCTTCATATGTTTTAAAATTCTTGTTTCCAATTATTTTGTTTAAAAGATCGGTATGTAATATTTTCATCTATGCTACAATTGTCGTTATCAGCGTCATAACATGATTCGTCATAATCTCTATCAAACAATTCTTTTATCGTATCTTCTGCAAATGTCTGATGAATAAGAATAGTCTTGAATGTCTCAATCCATTCTTCTATCGTAGCATGTGGATGCATCGTAAGTTGAAGAGTCCTGTCTGGAGACAGACCACCTTCAACACTAATCTTAATAGGCTCTTGTTTATCGTAGTTCATAGTATTATATATTGTTTATAGTTTGATCTGGATTTTGTATAAGAAACAAATAGTCTGCAAGATCTGCAATCTGTTGGTCATTCAAGATGATCATATCAGTGTATGGTCGTCCACACAGCGTTCGCCAAGCAAGACGTATTCTATTCCACCACGATCGTGAAACACAACGTTCAAACATTGCAAACTCTAAACCCCAATCTGGATCATACTCCATATAGAGCACACCACAATGGCATTCACATCTAAAATATTTACCTTCCATAATTTAAGATTTAAGTGCGATTATAATTGCAGCAATAATAAATGCTATCACCCAAATTATAATTTTATTTTGTTTGGTGTCAGCATCCAAATTTTTTAATTTCTGCTCTAAATTTTCTAATTTGTTTAGTGCACGATCTGATGCCTCTTCAATTTTTTCTAGTTTTATTTTCATATTAATATTCTTCTTTCCAAGTATCGTGTAGATTATGCCTTAGCATACGATGAGATGCAAGCAAAAAGTTAATCGGATCTTGAACGCCAATGTCTCCATTGTTACATTCATCAACAATATATGCTGTTACCGCTTCTTCTAGTGCAAAGAGACGATGCGCTTCATTAACATAGCGAGTAATTTTATCTGGCAGTGCTGAGTAAGACAGATCTTCACCAGCGATTGGAATACGCTCGTAGATATCAAATAATAGTTGTCGCACTTCTGCTTCAGTGAGGTCAGACACAAATTGAATCTCTTTCATAATATCATTTATATTTTGACCAACAAATTAATACTATAGACTGAAGTATAATACCGCTTATACAATTAATTAACAACCACACTCCGTATGGACCAGTTAGTGTGTATATGAGTCCAGAGACAGCACATAGCAATCCAATACAAATACTATGTGGTGAAAGATCTGATGCATGTTTTGTTTTAAGCACTTTAAAAATTTGTGGTAAAGCTGCAGTCATACAGCAAATTGACATAATTGCTCCAGAACATTCTCTAACAATGTCAATTGTAGTTTTCATCTCTGAACAGTCTATCAATTTTTTCTAAGTTGTCAATCATCGAATCTTGCGACATTGTAATGTTTCGTGCAATATACATGCGATTACAAATGTCTTTGAGAATCATAAGTTGATCCAAAGAATTGTATTTGTCGATTCGCTTTAAATCTGCTTTATCAGGAATAGTTGTCATAATTATATTTTATTGTTTTTTCCAGACTCAACGTTTACTTTTAGGCTTTTTAGATTCCAAATATGCTTCGTAGTCTCTCTCGGCTTGGCAACCGTGTGGTCCTCTACAAGCACTTCTCAAAACTCCATATTTTAAACACGAGCATTCATAAGTGACTTTAGGTTTTTTATTCATATTTTACCAGTGTCGTATTGTATTTGCCATAATAAAAAAGCAGGTAATCAAATTCACAATCCAAAAAATTGTTCTTACTATTGCAGCAGCATCAGATTCACGATCATCGTCGCTAATCTTTGATCCCATTGCTTTAGCCCATATTCTCCAAAGCTTCATATTAGCAAAGATTTCTCAATCCGTCTTGTTTAATTTCTTTTAATTCTTCCAGCAGTTGCTGAGCTTTCTTTTCCAATGCTTCACGACAATAGTTGTATGAACCATCTGGTCGTTTACCATTCGACACAAGCTCGACAAAATTCCGTAATTTCTCATACTCGATGAGAGAGTAAATTTCAGTTGGACTTAGCTGTTGCATAAGCTCATTATACCACAGTTCCTTCGGTTTGTAAACAACTAAATGTATTTTAATTTAAATTTTCCATCAGGATAAATCTCGACATAAGAACAGCGATGCTCGCAAAATGAGCCAGAATTTATATAGGTGCAAGAATCGATTTTTCTTACTTCTGCATAGTGGGTGTGACCAGCAAGAAGCACATCATATTTTTTGCCGTGTTTCTCGACGAATTTTTTACAAACTATATTTTTTGCTTCAATCCAAGATTTGCTCAATCGTTTTAAAAACCTTGAACATCTATGTGTCCTATCAAACTTTTGTATCCAATAGTATATACCAGTAAAAAACCATGTTAAAAATGGTCGGTGTTTTATCCAATGATCATACTTGTCACCATGTTCAAAAAAGAATCTTTTGTTATTGATTGTGGTTGTATAGTTTTCTAGCAGTTCCATTCCAGTAATCGCACTTAAAAAGTCTGCGTTGCTGTCATGATTGCCTTTAACTAAAATAACATTGTGTGTTTTTGAGAGTTTGCGAATCTTTCCAAGAATTTTCCAATCACGCTTGTCATAGCGTTTGAATGAATAGTTATCAAATAGGTCGCCGTTGATTAGTAGTGTGTTAAAATCAAGCGAAAGAACTTCTAATACCTTTTCTTTTTGACTTACTGAAGTTCCAAGATGAATATCGCTAACTACTAAAATTTCAATCACTGCACGATATATTTTAACTATTAACAAATCAGACCTTTTTTACTATTTTCACCGTGACCAATTGGATCAGCTCCAACCCAACGTTCGTCGACTGGTTCATCTGCTCTCTGATATCGGGTGTCAGTTGAAAGTCTAATATTTCGAGTTTGATTGTCTATGCTACCATGAATTGTATTCATCTTGAAGGTAAGAAGATCTCCCATTTCAAATTGTGATGTTAACCATCTGCAATTAAATTTTTGTTGCAGTGAATGAGGATTGTTTGTAAGCGCTCCATCATGCTTCCATCCATCTCTGTTTGGAATATTTTCACAATAGGTGTCAACATCTGATTCAAGATATTTTTTAATACGATCTGATTGAAGATGAGACTTTTCTAAAATCATTAACCCGCCCATCTCAAGCGATACATCGCCATATGGAATCCATGCAGTATAAAGATCGTGTGTACCTCTGCCCATATACACGATATCGCAATGAGGTGCAGTGCCATGCCCTTGACCCATTGTGCGCAACCAGATATAATCAAAATGACGAATATCACCTCCGAGGAAATTTGTATAAAATTCTTTAATTTCTGGACCAAATACAACTCTATTGAGAGCAGGTTGATTTTTCCATGACTCGCTATCAAATTTTGGATGCACTCCCTCTTTTAATACTCCATCCATTAGTGGGTATGCTGAATCAAAAATATCCTTTTCACTAAGAGTTTGCAGCAGTGCATTTCTTGCGTCTTCAATTAGTTCACGCGAAAAGAAGTTTTTAATATACAAATAACCATTTGTATCCATAAATTCTCTTAAAGCGCCAACGTCATTTTTGTGCTTTGAACAATCTTGCAACCATCCAAAAGATTGTTCATCACTCTCCAACTCGTGTCCTAGTGATTTTAATTTCATAGCATTATTTATTATAATTCCCAAGTTTGCGTGCTTACAGTATCACCGCATTGATCGCAGGACTCGTCATCATAGTGCCAACTGTCTGGTTGAAAGCATTTAATTAAATCGTCGAGTTGTACCGTGCATTGTTTGCGTTCTTCTTTGAATCGCTCGCAAAGATAATCAATAAGCTCATCAATTTCTTTTTCCGTAAAGTCGTATCGTGGATCTTCTCCACCAACAAATTTACCGTTGATTTCTGTATAGAATGCAGTGCATCCTTCACTGATTGTAATTTTATATTTCACAGTCTTGCTTTGATAAACTCTACAACATCTTCAAAGAAATATTCGTCATCATCATTCAAGCCATAATACTCTCTTGTTTGATAGTAGTTTTTAGTGACGATGCCCATCATGTCCATCTTGTTGTAATTATAGCGAGGTGGAAGATTGTCAATGAGAACATTGTCTTTATCAGCGATAGGCATTGGAAGAGTGCCTTCACCACCATAGCCATGTGAAATGCTATACTGCTGAATGTCTTCGCGTGTGTAAATGTGATCGTTATCTAAACCAAATTCACCGAGTCGATTCAAGCTTTCAGCATAGTCACGAGTTGCGCTTGTAAGAATATAAACATTTTCTTTGCCTACGACACTGTTGTAGTATTCAAAGAGGCGCTTTGCGCACGGACGAATCATCGTACGATAGGTATGCATGTCTTCACTGAGTATAAACTCAACATACTCGGTAGGCGGCATGCTGTTTACATATGTATGCAAGATACACTCATCTAAATCTTGAAATATTCTTTTAATCATTTTAACAAATTTCTTTTAATACTTTTCTAATTTCTTGTGCTCCCCATTGATTTGCGCTGTGCACATACACATGAGGAATGTATGGCGGACATAGTTCTTTATACTTTTGTACAAAATATTCTGCACAGTGTTTTCCAGTTTTTACTTTTAAATTACCATACTCAATAACTCCAGTGCTTTCAGTTACTTTATAATAGTGACGTATATGTTCTTCATCCAAATCATGATCAAAACTTACCACATTAGGAATACCTCTTTCTTCGATTGTTTGCACAAAATCTTCATAGGTACGAACAACAACCCAGCCGTTGTTAGGCACACCAGACATATTTTCTAAACTATGCGACGTTATAACGATGCTATTACCATCACGCTTAGGATGGATATACGCATGCTCTGGTTTGCGCATGTCATCTAGAAAAAGGTTATAGCTCATTGATCTTGCTTAATGCGTTTAATAATATCTTCAGTGCCTTGAACTGTTTCTACAACAGTTTCGCCATCAATGACTAACAAGCGAGGCACAGATTTGATGCCGTGATCTTTAAAGAAAGAGATATCGGTATCTGCATCTTTTACTTCTATTCTATCACTTAAATTTTCTGATTGCAATCGTGCCTTAACTACTTGACACGGACCGCACCAACTTGCACTTGCTAAGATTAGTTTCATATTTTATCTATTGTTTCTAAAGTGTGTTCTAAATTCAGAATAGCTGACTGGTGTATGATATTCTTCTCCTTCAGCATCAATGATAATGCCTTCATCAAGATACCATTTGTAGAGAGATTTTTTCTTAAATGCAGCATCAAAGTTTTCTCGACCTTGAGCTGAAAGCACTCGTGAAGCAATTGAGTCTCCAGTAATATCATTTGTTGCTGCCATAGTTATTCAAAGATTTCTCTTCTTACCATCGCAGAATAGTCATCTTCAGTTGCGCAGTTGAAGACATAGTCATAGAGCCAGTCATTGTCTAGATCTACCTCTTCGATGAGTTTGCTATAGATGATAGCTTCTGCATCTTGAAGTTGCTTGATTGCTGCTCTAGCAGTCTCAACTTTTTCTTGTTGTGTTTGGTTTAACTTCTTCATAACGTTCTTTTGCTCGGTTGTATGCGAGTGCAAGGTTTAGTTGACGAATTGTGTGTTCAGCACATTCAAAAACCTTGCCACGAAACTTATACCATTTACTTTTATTGTTCGTACCATTTATCATGTTTTTCTCTATATTCTTTAATAAAAATTCTAATATTAGACAGCGCATTTGATATGTCTTGCTCATCAAATATTGCGGTTGCTAGTTTAGTTTCACGCTCAATATTATCTATAAGCTGCTGTTCAGCACTAGGATATTTTTTACGATTCTCTTTAAAAGTTACTTCCCACTTTTCGCGATCTGCCGCCCATTCCTTTTGCTTGGCAGCATACTCTTCATCAGTATATTTTTTAGGCTCTCTATGCTCTACAAGCGTGATATCTTCAACGAGCTTTCCATTTTTAAACAATGCACAATATTCAATCCAACCAGATTCAAAACGTCTCCAATCATCACTGTCATAATCCAACTCGGGAGATTTATATTCTGCATGATTATAGCTTTCATAAAAGTTGATAGCTCCTGTATATGGCTCTTTCTCATACCACTCCGCTTCGACTACAAAGTGACCCATTGCAGCTATCTTTTCACTAAACGGTGCATCGTCTGCAACCTCTTCGCCCTTTTCCCAACGACCTTCAACCTGCTTAAACCATAATTGGCCATGCCCATCAATCCTATAGGTTGACATTGCTTGATTTGGTGTGTCTTTCGTTTGAAAGGCAATATCACTTACTTTATCTCCCCAATGAGAGATAATCGCGTCTGGCAACTCTAGTAGAGTTGTTCCTACTCTTACATAATCGAACATTCCCATAATTTTTATTTTGTTAGTGATTGCGCTACAATTAAGCCCAAGTTAGATACAGCATACCCTCCCCAGACTACAGCCCACGCATAGTTTTGTTTATATGCGTGAGCAATGCATACCATGGCATAGAGCCCGAATGCAATAAATACTACAACGTTTTCAAAATTTACTTGCATAGTGTATTATATATTATCTATAAGGGGTTGTACACACTTTTTTACATCTTTTTCCAACCTATCGGTAAACAGATATATGCAACGGCGTCAACTGCTACTACATCTCCGCTGGCAAGAATTTCCTGATTGTTGGCGAGATATTCTTCCTGAATCGCAAGTTCGTCATCTTGCAATTCAAAAGTTGCGGAGTTTATTATTTTATATGCTTCTTCTGCTGCATCCTCTCCAGACAATCGTGACTCATACTCAAACACGAGTCGGTTGTAGTTAGCAAACCGACCCTCGTAGAGGCTTATGCCACGATTCAAAAAGATTTCAACAGCAGCCATAAAACTTATTTTTTAACCGAGTAAAAAAATTTAAACGTTTAGAATTTTTACAACGTATAGAATTAACTCGATGCTGCAATGCATAGAACAATGAATATTCGTCTTCATTGTCGATGAGTCCCAATTCTACTAATTTGTCTGGTACCGATAACACCAACACTTCTAATTCATATTGAGCACTATTTGTCATCTAAAAATTTGGTTAAAGTTTTCATACACTGCTTCCTGTTCAAATTCCATATCAGCAATTCCTTGTGCATCTGAGGTTGTAAGACCTTCATCTTCAAGTTCTTGAACTCTTTTTTCGTATGTTGACATATTGCTTTTTACTTATTTTTCGATGATCGCATCAGATATGCAGTGACTGCTGCTCCAACGAGCCAACCTGCAGCAACCCAACTTACAAAGATAAATCCGTTTTGAATATATTCAACTGTAAAAATCATGGCAGTTGTTGCATCTGTTTACGTTGTGCTTCTGTGACGCGTCTTGAAAGATGAACGCTGTCATCAAGGGCAAAGATCGACCAACCATAGAGTGGTCTCGTATTCTTGCACTTAGACTTATTGCCGAATAGTTTGGTTAGCAGTGTCATTGTTTGGTGTTTCTATTTTGCTGGTTTAATTGAGACTAGATAGTTTCCAATTGGCAACATTTGGGTGGTCGTCTCGACTAGTGAATCTAAACTAAGACCTTCACAATTTTCTTGCATCCAGGGAAGCCATAGTATTTGACGTTCTTTAACGTCACGCAGTGTTTCAGTTTTGATCTTGTACATATTCAATGAGATTTGAGTCTGCACGCAAGCTTAGAACTTGCCTTTTTTCTGTCTGTAAAGAATTTTGTTGGAGGAGCAATCTTATGACGAGTCAGCGCTCTCAGAGCAATGGGTGAATAGTCAAAAGTTTTTGCTTTGATCTTTTTCATTAGAGACTAATTGGATTGAACGTAGAAGCTTTACGCACTCGAGCAAATTCGTCTTGAACGAGATTATCATAGTCGCTTGAAACTTTAGTACTATCTTCAACTTCAAAGGACTTGATCAATTTACGGTCAGCAGCATGACGCTGAGCGATTTTAGCGATGAGTGACTTACGGGCGTCGAGTTGCATTTTGGTTTGTGGTGTCATATTGTTGCTTACATGGTTATTATAGCATAAAACCCACAGAAAGTACACAACTTTTTTCATAAAAGTGAAAAAAGGTCCCGGACAGTGTCCCCGTATAGAGAAACCGATCATCTAGAGGCCTCCCGGAGGTCAAAAATGTGAGAATTTACAATGTTTGGGAGGCAAATTCTATGGCCCGGGAGGCCTCCAGTTCCATTGGACGGGATTTGTACCATCCTCCAGTCTCGAGATCTATTTCTTTGCAAAGGGTTGCAACTTCTATTGGGGTAATAGGATAGCCTCGCTTCATTGCATTAGAAGAGATGTTGATCATTATTTTGTACATTTGTGTGTACCACCCAGAATGTTGGATGTTGCGATAATCAGACACCATATTTTTATTTACGAAAGGACAGTCATGATATGACTTCCATGTATATGAAGTATTTGTAAGCGATTCACGCCGGTGTTCTATGACTTTTAAACGTATGTGTTCTGGTAGTTTGTCAAAAAATGTCGCTGCAGTCTCTTTAGCAACATAAGGATGTTTCGCCATCAATGCATATGGATCCAACAGCGGAGCATCGTGATATGAGAATATAAAGCAGTGACTGTTAGGATAGCGAGCAGGCACATAATACATGCGAGACAAGTCTTTTGTTTGTGGGTCTCCCAATGAGTTGTATTCTGTGTTTAGCGCATACCAAAAATGTTTTATGTTTTCTGCTGGCACTTCGCATGTGAGTGGAAATACAACTCGAAACTTTGGCTTTTCAGGCGTACTGCTTGCAGAAGAATAACAGATGAAACGTGCGTTTTTAAACCCAACTATAGCATCTTCAAATGAACCACTATAGTCATCAACATCAAGTGCAGCCCACCCGCCCCATGAAATTACATTCACATTTTTACGCGTTTCATTTTCAACAAAGCGAGCAGGACTTATAAGTGGAGAGCCTGTACGAAACTCTCCTTTTTTAGGTTTGTATCCTGGTTGTTCACTAAGTTTATACAACAACTTTTCAAAGGCATCGACACTATCAAACGTCATTCGACGATGCGTCTTGTTGTCAAAGATAGAAGTGAATATCGTAAGACTGTATTGCATTCGAAGACTATTCTAATCTATTCTAAATAGAATGTAAATGATTTTATAAACTACTTAATTTGCCATGATTGCCTGCATGAGAAGGAGCACACCATCCTTCTGGTTTAATAAGATCTGGAAGACCTAGTGGATTTGGTCGAGATTCTTTTATTCCAACTTGTTTGTTCATATTTGCTGTATGCACCGCACTCCATGCTGTATAGGCATTAACTCCAAACGCGTCAAGAGTTCCAATCGCAACGACACACAGATCAATTAGTCCATCAACTACTTCTTCGGCGTCTATTTGTTCACTGGTTGCTGCAGTCTTAGTTTCATTAAGCTCTTCTTCAAGAAAACTCAAACGAAACTGTAGAAACTGTCTAAGTTTTTCCGCGTCAAAGTTTTCAATTGCCTTATGCACTCCATACTTTGCATGCATATCATATATGTCTTTTACCCAATTTGTACTCATAATGTATTGTATATATTTGTTTCAATTAAAAAAATCTTCAAGACTTGCAACTGGAATTGCTTTCCAATGAACTGCATCAAGCACCAGTTGTAGCGGATCAGAAAATGTTTTTTCAAAAAGCAAGTCACGATCCACCCAACCTTCTAATTCAAATTCTGTTGGCAAAGTATCAATAAATCCAATAACGTTTTCACCAGTTGGATTACCCTTTTTAAGATAGATGTATTTAATCTTGTCACCACCTTTAATAAGATGATATTGTTGGGTCAGGCCATGTTGTTTTAACAACGAGTTGTACATAATTGCTGCACGACTGTTAATTGGTGTGCCACTCTTATATGGAACTTTTACACCATTTACACCAACTTTTTGCATCCATTTATTGATATCAGACACTCCCCTAGGAAATGCCATCTTTTCAATTGGATAGTGGTCAAACACATCACGAAACTTTGAAACTTCTGATTGAATATCAGACTCTGAACCAGTAACTAAAATCTTAAAAATCTTTTTAAACTCTTCGCGACAAATTTTAGGAGTACTGCTTTTAATAGCCTCAATGCCTTTCATAACAATTTTTGGTTCTGTATACTGCACACCTTCGCTACTAAGAACGTTTAGGATATATCGTTTTTTGGCAGTAAAGATAGCAACACTACTAATCTTTTCTACTTTCATTACCATTGTGTTTTTATAAGAGTTTGTTTTACGTGATAAGTTTTCATAAGCTGTTTGAATTACTGGTTCAAGAGCCTCTTTACCAAATTTAATTAAAAATGCATGAGGGTCTTTTGGATTGCATTTTTGTACAACATCTGATAAGTTAATATAGATTGAATCTGTGTCTGATGCTACAATACGATCCTTTGGAATGCTATCAGCAAGAGCCTTCGCCAAATACTCATTTACTGCATTTTCTGCGGTATGAATTGCAAGTTGACCAGATAACGTGATACCTTCTGCAATATCAAGGTTAAAGTATCTGAAATATTGGTTTGCCGCTGCGCCATACAAACTATTAAGAAGAATCTTTAAACACATTTGCCGATTGCTCGCTCGATCAATTTCAATTTGAAGTGTATGATATCGCGCAGTCTTTTTATCAGTAAGCTCTGCTTCCTTCTCATAGTCAAGCATTTGTCGTTTGACTGCAACACGTTGGTTGTATAATTCTTCAATAATTTCTGGAAGGATGCCTTGTTTATCACGACGAAAGCATGCGCCATTTGCAGCAACTGCAAGATTGTCTTCTGGCGCCCATGTTTGTTCAGAGTTTAAAATCTTGTCTTCTCCACCATTCTGCAATGATGCCACTTTCATATGAGGCACAATTGTTTCAGGACTCATATTATATTGAATAATAAGATTGGGATAGAGACTGTTAAGGTCAAAACTCATAACCCATTGGTGACGACCGACTTGCGGGTCTTTAACAAATCCACCAGCATAGTCTGTTTTAAATGATCGAGAGTTTGGCGGAATCGCAATTTTTCGAGTTGCAAGTTTTCGAAAAATAATGCTGTCCCAAATTGCAACAGTCCCTAATGTATCTCCATAGTTTACGCCGCCAAAATATGCAAGTGTAAACACAAGGTTGATAAGACCGAGTTTGGCTTCTAAACGTTCAATAAGTTCAATGTCAACAATGTTATAGTCAATAAATTTTTGATAGTCACGCTCATAAAGTTCAGTAAGTGTGCCATATTCACTATAATCAATCTTGTTTTGTCCAAGTACAACTTCAGCAATAAAATCAAGACGATAAGACTCTTGGGCGCCATAGGTATTTGCTGCAAACTTTTTAAAGAGGTCAAGATAGTCTAATTGCTGAATTCCATATAGGTTGTATAAGAAATTCTCTTTACCTTTAATCATTACAGACTTTTGTTCAACAAAATTCCATGGCGACATCTTTTTTGCAGAGTCTTGACCAAGTACACGAGAGATGCGATTGACGAGATATGGAATATCAAACAAACGAATGTTCCAACCGGTAATTACATCTGGTGTGTTTAGTGTGTCTGACCACCAAGATAAAAAATCTGTCAACAATTCAGATTCGCTATCAAATTGTTTAAATTGTTTTTTCAAATGAGGAATACTTGACTGCGAAGGGTCATAGTTCTTTAAGCCCCAAACAATATAATGATCGAGCCGACTGCTCTTAAGTCCAATTGCTGTTATTTCTTGATCAGCCACCGATGGCTCTGGGAAACCGTTGTCAGACTTACACTCAATGTCAAGAGAAACGACATCAACTTTTTTAGGGTTATACTTAATTTCATTTGGAAATTCTGCCTGAATAAAAGCAGGTATATGACGATCATTTCCATAAATTTTAAAGTTATCAATTCCTTCATAGCTCTTAATAAACGCACGGCAATCAGACATGCTCTCAAACCGCATTGGTTCAAGAGGCAACCCGTCGAGAGACCGCCACTTTGCATTGCTATCCTTACTTTCGAGATACATTACAGGACGAAACCTGTATGTTGTATAAATCTTTTGTCCGTCTTCGTCATATCCCCTGTACAGGAGAGTATTCATCTTTCGCTCGATGCAAGTATAGAATCCATTAATCATGTAAGAGCATTATAACATAAACCGGCAAAGATGTAAACAACAATCTTTGCCGGTTTAATTTTATGTATTAATTTTTATTTATTTGTTTATTACAATTTTGCGAGGTTTCTTCTCTTCTGGAACCTGTTTCTCAAGCGAGATTGATAGGATTCCATTTTGTAGAGAAGCCCCACTCACGACGACATGCTCTGCCAACGTGAAGCGCCGAGTAAATTTACGTGCGCTAATACCCTTGTGGGCATACTCTCTTTCGTCTTTTTCAGACTTTTCACCAGTGATCACTAGCGAATTTTCTACAGTTTCGATGTCGAGTTCCGACTCAGCGAATCCAGCGACTGCCAACTCAATGACAAACCTATCTTCGTCGAGTTTAACCACGTTGTGGGGCGGATAAACATTCGAATTTTCTTTGTTAATCGAATCAAACTCTTGAAAGAGTTGATCAAACCCAATGCCAAACGGTCTATACGTTGTACTTATTTTCATTTTCGTTTCTCCTTTTTAAGCGAGTTTTATATATGTTCAGCAGACCCATTTCTGGCATCTACTGGTACAACCACCATGGTTATACAACTTTATTTATATTCAGGAAGTACAAATTCTTTGAAAGAAAGTAATTTTCTACTAGAAATTATTTCAAAGAATGTTTTTGCAGATTCTGAATTTAACTTTTTATAGTCAAATGATACTGCTGAGTATATTGGGCGATAGTGTAGGGTACGTTCCTTTGCAACTAAGAGTAGCTGACCAGTCGTAACCATGTCTGCCTTTTTGATGTCTCCAGTTCTGATCGGATTCATAAACTTATCATCGTTTGGCTTTTGAGACATCGCTTCAAGAAACTCATAAGGATCAGATATATCATTGTCACGAAGATAATTGTTTACTATTTCCCAACGAGTCTCTGAACTTTTACGAGCTGCTTGCAGATGAGTATCTGTTGCCTTTTTACTGTATCCAAGAAGTGGCAGATCGATGCCATGATTCGTACGTACGCAATGATCTTCTTCTTGGGTTATTTCCTTTAAGTTGTGTATATACTTGCGTGGATTTTCTGCAGTAGCATCATCTTTTTTAACAGTAAATCCACCTTCGAGCAAATAGCATTTTTCTGGATTAAACACGAATGTAGCTCCAGCTAATTCTTTTTCTATAAGATATTTTGCTGCTGCTTCAGGAGTCTTCATGCGAAGAGCATTGCGTATTGCAAGACCGTCTGGAGAAACGATTGGTGTTTTTTTCTTATTTTTAGAAAGCACCTTTTCTCCTTCTTTTTCATCGCTCTTTACGCTGAATGAAGCGCTTATAATTGATAGTCCATATTCGTTGACGCCTTCTGTCCAACGAGTAGTTTGGTCGTCGATAAACAACCTTTGAATGCCATCACGGTTAGAGTTAACTACTTTAATTTCCGTAGGATAGTTACGATCGCGATTTTTTGCACCTACCCAACCAAACTTTTTAATGTATTTTACTGCTACTACGCACATATGTGATAATGGTTATATTATATTTATAATACTACGTTTTTACCGTGTTTTTACCATCTTTCTTAGGCCATTTAACACTGACAATGCTAATTTTGCGCTTGTAGGTCCTGGCCATGGAAAGCTTAAACCAATTACTCCAGTAACAAATAGTAATAACATTCGCGTACCCTCTGTGCCTGCAAAAAGTGTTGATAGCGCAAAATTTCCTGAAAGCGCAGCTAGTATATCAGAAGAGTCAAAGTCATATGACAAATCACCAGTAAATGACATATTCAACCAAATATAGAGTAACAGACCTGCAACAGCAAAGCCTCCTATTCTTTTTATGACAGGATGTTTTTGTAGCCAGACGTCTAGATCACGAAGTGCCTCCTCTGTCCATCTGCCAATTTTAGTTTTTGAAACATATTCTGCGATTGCCCGTTGTATTTGGGCGTATGCTGCAAAACCAGCCTTTATTGATTTCCAAAGATTAGCTAAGTTAAAACGTAGCGCACTAAAAAACTTAAAAACCCGACTGTCTTTAAAGAGTGTTAGAGTGTCTTGCAAATTTGCTCCAGCAGTTGATGCAAGAGTCTTTATAAAGTCTAGTTTGGCTCGTACTCCAGAGGTCAAGCCATTTAAAACGTTTTCAGTCAGCTCGGCAGTTTCAAGAAGTGACAAAGCTTCGTAGTAGTCATGCTCTTCTTGAATTGAACAGGCGTTATACTCAACGAAGCTTTTCATACCTTTTTCTTAACGTTGCCAATGCTATATTTTGAACGCAGGTCCCAGTTGAATTTGTCTCTATGAGAGATAATTTTAATTTGTTTTAGACTAGTGGTATCTTTCACTTGATCTCTATTGACAATTTCAAGCAAACCCCAATCAGAAAGAAGAATTGTAATTGTATTTCGGCGACACATGTCATCATACATAAATGTAGATGGCTTGCCGTCAAGCATAAAGAGTTCCTTAAAGTGCACAATAAAGTAGCGCCCTTGTTTATGCAAGATATGACAACTTTGAAAGAGTACATTCTCTTCTCGCTTAGAAGATACACCAATGCGAGAAAGAGTTTCTTTAATCTTTAAAAAGTCATCAGGGTCATTCAAATATACCTCAAGCATCTGAGGCGGTGACCAATCAACGATATCTGTGGGGGAAAGTGGTACTGTCATAACGATATACTATATTTATAATATATCGTGTTTACAATTTACCGTGCTCTACTTTTTCTAGCAGCCTTATTCTTCTTGCGGCGTTTTTCTACTCGCTTTGGAGACAAGTTCTTTTTGCCAGAAGATGTCCTCCAGCCTCCTGCCATCATACGTTTAATAAACTTAGACGGATCAATCTGAAGTTTTTCAACTGGGGTGTCTGACAATACTTCTGCTTCAATTACTTTTTCGTGTGCTTCCTCCGACATCTCTTTTGTTTTTTAGTTGTGTTAGTTGATTTTGAGTAAACAGGCTGAATACTGCTCGCGCCTTTTCAGCACTATACGAGTATTCATCCATAATACATTTTATATATTCAGAGTCATCTGACTTTTTTGCCCATTTGCTAAATCGCTTACGAGGACGTGTACAATGTTTTAAAAAATCATACTGCATCTTGTGCGGCAAGAATGCTCGTCTATTCATTTCATTTGCAAGTAGTATAGTATCATTAAAGTATGACAGCCCGCGATTGACTATAAAGGGCACATACTGTTTATCTAGACTATCATGATCAAGGCTTTCACTGTTATCTGCTCGCGAAGCTTCTAGTAAATTTTTACCACTTTGACCTTCATTAATGCTATTAATAAAGTCAAATGGCGAGAGTTTTTTATTTTCTACACCCATTCAATATTTCCCATTAATTCGGTCATACATGCAACCATGTTTAGTTCTTTGTCAGCCATAAATCCTGCTTTGTAAGAATAGTCGGCAAGAATAAGAACTGCAGACGGAATAGAAGATGGAGCGACAACATCATAGAGTGAATCATAGAGTTTACGAAAAACAACTGCACTATCGAGTGTGCTATTATTTACAACCCATGATCTCATCGACTTGAAGTCTTTGCTTTTAAGGTAACGAGCCAATTCAGCAATACTCTGATCTGACATACCAACCAAAATAGCAGTTGGAATCTCACCACTCGTGCTGTATCGTTGACACTCATTGAGCACTCGTCTCCAGTCTGGGGCATAACGAATGATAAGTTCAGCAAGAGTCTGCTCATGATACTTGATTCCTTCAGTCTTAAGAATAAAGATCAACCGTTTCATAAAGTCACCAGCAAGAGAAGCCAACGACTTTTTAGTAGTATTAAATTCAATTACTGAACAGCGACTGTGTAGTGGTTCGATAATCTTATTCTTAAAATTGCAAGTGAGGATAAAGCGACAATTGTTGCTAAACTCTTCGATAAACCCGCGCAACGCAGGCATTGTACTCTGGGGGTTAAGATAGTCAGCCTCATCAAGAATAACTACTTTGTATCCGCCATTTAATGATACTGTTGATGCAAACTGTTTAATCTTGTTGCGTAGTACATCAATACCACTTTCTTCAGAACCATTGATCAACATATAATCAAGGTTCAAGACATTACACAGCGCACGTGCAACTGTAGTTTTTCCAAGGCCTGCAGAGCCAGCCAATAATAGATTGGGGAGTTGACCTCCCCGCACTATTTCATTGAATGTTTTCTTTAACTCTGCTGGAAGTACACAATCATCAATCGTCTGGGGACGATACTTTTCTACCCAAAGAAATTCATCAGTTTTCATATGTGACTATATTATACCAAAGTGATTTGTTTGTACACACTTTTAATTTCTTCTGCTTCAGTTTCAAACTGTGCTGCAGTTTTCTTATGGTATAATTTAGCAACCTTACGAATTAATGGTTTAGGCAAATCAAAGGCATCTGCGGTTGCAGAGATAATTTCTTTGATGGCATCTCGACTCTCGTCCATCTTAGACAGTTCGAGAGTAATTTCGCGAATCGCTCCAAGCAATTCCTGTTTTGTTTTATCGTCTTCAATTTCAATCATAATATATTATTTTTCTCCAAAGTAATGCATATATGCAATAAATCCTGCTAATGCCCAAAAACCCAACGCATAGATGAAGGTCATGATGGGACTATTGGCACGACGCTTAGATGCTGCTACTCCTGCCATTCCTCCCTTAGGATTCATATATTGCAACCATAGCACCACACGTCCAGGAAATGCAAATATCTCGTATAGCATTCCTCCGCCACTAGTCCCATCAAGCCTATCTTTTGACATATTATTGAGTTACGGTTTCTCCTTTAGCAAAATCAAAATTCAATTGATTGTCTGGTTGCTCATCAGAGGTATTAGAGGTTTCTGCATTGCCTTCTTCTTTTGCTGGAATATATTCTTTAAGTTTTTCAAAAAGTGTTCCAACAATTTGGAATTCACTCGCTTCAAAACCGCCACGTCGAGAAACAGTAGCAATAATATTATGCATCAAAATAAGATCACCAAGCGTGATCGAGTTATCAGTTGTTTGTTCAGTTGTTTGTTCTTCCATAGTAATATATATTAGTTATTAAACGTTGAAGTTTTTTCCAGAGCAATATAGTATTGCACTGGAGTATTTTCATTTTTCCAGTGGCTAATAAGTTTTGACGAGATATTCACCACATAGTCACCAGGAAGCACTTTAAGATTATTAATCAAAAATTGCAGGTCAAATGAACCATGTTGTGAGTTGTTCTCATCTAATACCACTGAAAATGTATTTGCCGAAGAGTTTTTAGGATCAACAACAGAAAGTGTAACAGTTCCGTCTTCGCCTTTCAACGAAACAATTGAATGACCGAGTACTCCAGCTGCTTTACGAACTTGAGAAAGTAGTTCAGAAGTAATGTTTACAGTTAAATCAGACTGTGGCATATTGATCTTATTCTTAGGACTTGTAAGAATACTTTGATCTGCAAATCGATAAGAGGCACGAGTACGTCCAGACTTAAACTGTACACTATCATTTGTAAACTCAAGATCTGGATCCTGAAGTAGCGAAAACATTGAGATAAATTCATTTAGGTCATAGATACCAAAATCAACAGAGAATTGTTCAGTAATATCTGCAATTGCCATAATATTTTTGGCTTCAGAAATTGTAGAGAGTGGTTCTCCTGCTTTTACAACAAGATTAGAGTTGATGCCTGAGAAATTCTTTAGAATATCAATTGTTTGAGAGGATAGTTTAGTCATAATGTAAGTGTATTATATATCAAAAAAGAGCGAGTGTAAATGCAATTATTTTTGCATTTGTAATTCATAGTAAAAAAGTATGCATGCCATTGCGTGTGCAGCATGATGCAATCCAGACTCGTGGTCATAGGGCTCTCCTTTGCGGAGAGCCCATAGGTGTCGTTGAGCGGCGGCGAAATAGCGATTTTCGGCGTCGTCGAGTAGTTTCCAATTATCCCTAGAATATTTGTTTTTGCCGTATGTGAGCGCCTTTACTGTTTCATCAAGAGCATGCGGAGGAATTAAACTATAGTCGGGTTTTTCCGAATCATACTTAACTCCAACTTCGGCATTTGTTTTTTTCATAGGGAAGAAATGCGGCAACAGCTTTTACACTGTTGCCGCATATTTAACTTAGCAATTAGCCGTTCTTACGTGGGGTACCAAGGCGATAACGATTGATGCGCTCGCCAGTACGGGTCTTGCGTGGGTTAAGGTAGATTGCAAGACCGTGGTCGTTGCGAAGCGAGCTGATGACACGACTTGGGTCAGCAATACCAGCCTTACGTGCTTCGGCAGCGGAGAATTCATGACCTTGCTCAAGGAAAGCATAGAGAGCTTCCTTTTGAGTCATGTTCTTAACGAGACGTGCCAACTTGGTTGTTTCAATTTTAGTCATATTATATGTTTTCTGTTTCAATTATGTTTATTCAGTTTTGGTCTATAGATTCATGGTTTAGCGTAGACCAACCGCTAAAGTGTTTAAAATGGTGGTTCTTCTGGGGTTTGAGTTTCAGTTGCAGAGGTTGCTTCGGCCTGAATTTGGTTGCTGTCAATCTTGGTATAAAGATCGAGAAATGCTTCACGAGTTTCAGTTTCAAATCGAGCAATACACATTCCAATTGCGGTCAAACGATCGTGGAAGATGCTATAAGCCTTGACAATATGACACAAGCGACGAGTTGAGATGAGTTCATCGACCCCTTCTGCATCATATGTTTTGCGAATAACGCTGCTCCATGCAACAAGCTTATCAACAAATTCATTGTCATCAACTTTGAAATACTCCATATGTTTGCTGATGATGTTGCGTTCAACCTTGTAAGGAGGATATGGTTGATCAATTGTAGCCACAAATCGTTCAATAAAGGCTTCATCAATAATGTTGGCTGCGCTGTAGCGGCCGTCATCTGACCCCCGGCCCTTGGTGTTTGCAGTAGCAATCACATTGAACCCTTGGGCCGGGGTGACGACTTCACCAACCTTTTTGATTAGGATTGGCTTACCTTCAAGCACCCCCTGAAGACACATAATCTTATTGCTGCCGCGATCAAGCTCATCAATGAGCAAGATACAACCTCGCTCCATGGCTTTTACCACAGGACCTTTTTGGAATA
>Ga0207941_1000046_pt1 | contig 36744 bp, 28 predicted proteins | sample LakMenEpi13Sep12_FD_150695 | JGI IMG/M metagenome (GOLD analysis project Ga0207941, IMG submission 150695) | Freshwater microbial communities from Lake Mendota, WI - 13SEP2012 deep hole epilimnion (SPAdes) | ecosystem: Environmental > Aquatic > Freshwater > Lake > Epilimnion/Euphotic zone ...
CCGCCTGCCCCTGGCTCGGCTGGTGCCGCCCGGGCAGCTGCGGGATCTGGAGGAGCTGCTGCAGCCTTACTGCTAGGCCCAGGACCCACCCTGCTCTGGCCAAGACCCACCCTGCTCTGGTTTCGAAGACCGCGGCCGGCGGGGGAGGGCGCAACCGGCCGGCAAAGGTCGCGGAGCGACACGGGGCCCGGGGCGCGGGGCACGGGGCACGGAGCGCAGCAACTGCATTGCAGCCCCTCCGGCAGCCCGAGCGTTCCGTTTAGCTGCATTCCGGCCGAGAGATCGGGCCGTTGCCGATATGGTGGCGATCACCGCCGTGGCTCCGTGCTGGTCATCGAGGTCACCAACGCCCGCGAGGTGGTGCGCCAACGGATGGGCCCTCTGGGAGGGCGCCTGCTGGGCAAGGTGGTGGATGCGGAGGCCCAGGTGGAGAAGGCCCTGATCCAGGAACTGGAAAAATCCTTCAGGGAATTCGGGATCGAGGCCCGCATCTTCTCGGTGGATGGCCCCCAGATGATCGGCCGCTCCCACCTGGAGATTCCGCTGCAGGTGCGCGAAGAGCGGCAGGTGCGGCTGGGGTGAAGGGGGGGGATTTTGCCACCAGAGTTGCGGGCTTCAAGCTGGCGTGAGCTGACCGTGCGCGATGGCAAAGGCGATAAGGATCGGCGCACCATGCTTCCCGAGGGAGGAAGAGAGCGGCTGCGAGAGCAGCTGCAGGCGGTGCGACGCCTCGATGAGAAAGAACTGGGGAACAGGGCCGCCACCATCTGGATCCGAGCCTGGTTCAGCAAGCAACTCGCCGTGCCATGAGGGCGGCAGAGATCAACAAAGCGGCCACCTCTCACTGCTTCCGCCATTCCTAGTAGTTCCGCCACGCTGGCATTGCTGCTTCGCAAAGGCCAGGAAACCTGAAGCTCACTCGCGCTAAGGAGTCAAAGCACTATTAGGCATTCTTTAAGATTACAGAGACTGTTTGCATACGGACGATGATTTATACGCGCTTCCTCTTTCATGGGCCAATGGATGTCACCAGTCCGCCAGATTTCTCGCAAAGAAGTCGTAGAGCGTCACCGGCGATACCGGGTCCGTATAAAATGCCCATTTCCCCACCGTACAATCCCCACTCCCATTGTGCACCGCAGGCTCTTTGGAGTAAATTGCCGGCTTCCGATCGGCTGCATAGGCCGACAACGGCACACACCGCAGAGCGGATACCGGACCCGCCCATACAGCGTTAGCCAACCTCTCTTCGACACGCTCAGCCGCAGTTGCATCAACCATGGAGTCACGTTCGATGTCAGGCATCACGATTAAACTGGAACGCCCCTATGTCGAAGAACTGTTAAAGCGATACGAAGATCTGATCGGCAAGGATTTTCCCGGCTACAGAAATCATGCTTATCGTGCAATCACTTATGCGATGCATTTTCTAGGAAATGCTGTAGAGCATGAGAGACTTGTCGAGACTGCATTTGTCTATCATGACATCGGCCTCTGGACGGATCACGAATTAGCTTATTTGGAACCATCAGAGGCTGTAGCAATAGCCGACAACCAGAAGCTGGTACTGGGGTTAGATCCTGACTTGCTTCGCGACGCCATCCATTGGCACCACAAGATATTTCCCTACACCGGACCACACAGAGACATCATCGAGGCCTGCCGCAAGGCCGACTGGATCGATGCCTCGAAAGGAATGCTGCGTAAGGGCATAAGCAGAGCCGCAATCAGAGAAGTTGAAGCAGCGTTCCCAAACCTAGGCTTCCATAACACATTGGTGCGCCTTGCGAAAGACTACGGGGGCTCAACACTTGTTGGCGCCATCAAGGTAACCATTGGCATCGTAAGGTTATGACCGCAGCTATGATTGCGGGCTAACAATTCACTCAGGTCGACGCCGCTTCTCGGCGCAAATTAATTCAAAAGCTAGCTGGCCACAACCAACATTCCCCAAGAGGAAAGATGGAAATGAAAGGGATCATCGAGACACACGAGGTGACGCAGAAGACCTACTGCCGAGCTGAAACGGATCGAACCTTCTACAACGCATCGCAGCTGACTGGCGGCGTGAACAAGCTGTTCAGCTTTCGCAATGTCACGCCTCTGGACAGGCAAACGGTGGTCAGAATGAACAAGGATACGCTTTACACGGTGGCCTTGGTGGATACGTCCAAGGGTGCCACCATAACGGTGCCTGACATGCCGGCGGGCCGCTACTTCTCGGTACTGTTACTTGATAACGATCACTATTGTCCGGGCGTCATCTACACGTCAGGCAAGCACGAACTGCCCAGGGACACCAAGTATCTCGCCATCAATGTTCGTATCCAACTGCTGCTTCCGGATGACTCGGCGGACATCGCGCTGGTCAACCAATTGCAGGATCAGTTTGTAATCCAGGCCAACAGCGCCGACCCGTTCCCGGAGCCGAATTGGGACAAGAAGTCGCTGGCCGCACTAACCGCAAAATACAACGCAGAGTTCGCCAAATTCGATCTGTATCCTGACGGCTGGATGGGCAAGCGCGGAGAAGCCGATGATGCCATCCGCCACCTGGGCTGCGCCGGCGCCTGGGGACTGTTCCCGAACAATGACGCGATTTACATCAATTACAACGGACATCTGCCCGCCGACAAAGGCCACACCGCCACCTACCAGGTGCCCGAGAACAATGCGTTCTGGTCCATCACCATTTACGGCGCGGATGGCTACATGAAGAGCGAGAACAACATTCTCAACGCCGCGAATACGAAGATGAATGCTGACGGCACGTTCACGGTGTATTTCGGGTCGAAGGAAGCATGCGGCGATGTGCCCAACCGGCTGGACGTGAGTGAAGGTTGGAATTTCCTCATGCGCGTGTATCGCCCCGGCCCATCCGTCCTGAATGGCAGCTATAAATTGCCGGATGCCGTCGCCTGCCCATAAGCTGACCAGGCCTGCCCATAAGCTGACCAGAGAAGGTCATGAACATGACTGCCGCCGATGCCAGCGCCGAAGGGCAAGTGGATCGCGCCGCCGATGAAGCGGTTGAAATAGGTCTGGCCAGCTAACAATCGGTTGCAGCGGACGGCGCTGGCGTTCCGCCGCTGAGCCGAAGCGTTAGACAGGCCAAACAGCCGGTTGCGCGCGGGTATCTCCTGGGATGCAGTGGAGAATGCCCGAAATCCGGGAGATATCTCTCTATGCCGAGTGGTTTGCCGCCCTGCGTGACCATGCAGCCAAAGCTCGCATCACACCTCAGCACCATCGAGGATGTTGCGGCTTATCTTGAAGCTGCTCTTCAAGATGGTGATCCGCAGCTTGTTGCAGCTGCACCAGGAGATATTGCCCGGGCTAAAGGAATGAGCCAGATTGCACGTGAGACTGGCGATTAATCCAGAACTGGCAACCTTACTGAAGGTTATCTCTGCGCTGGGTTTGCAACTGCATGTCAGCGCTACTGACATAGCGAAGCTGGCTATCTAAGCGGCCCCTCGAGTGGACAGGGGTGCTGTTGCTTCGCGGCCTGCGCGACGAGAAATCGGCGGGCTGATTGTTGCCACTTCGGCCCTGATTCCCTCTGCTGTGCTGTGCTGTGTTGTGCCGTGCTGGCGGGCTGTGCTGTGCTGTGCTGGCGGCGGCCGGCTCAGGGCTGGCCGGGAGCGGCGGCCTCAACCCCGAACAGCTCCACCGGCCCGATCCCCTTCACCTCCCGGCTGCCGAGGCTGGCGGGGCGTAACTCCACATCGCCGGCCAACAGGACGGCTGTGGCGGTATCGAATACCAAGGGCGCCTCCACCTTGCGGGTCATCGCCTCCAGCCGGGCCGCCAGGTTCACGGTGTCGCCGATCACGGTGAATTCCAGCCGCTTCGGACTGCCGATCTGGCCGGCAACCACCGGTCCGCTGGCCAGGCCTACGCCGTTGTCGAGCTCGGCCAGCCCCCGCCGCCGCCAGTCGGCATTGAGGGCGGCCAGGGCGGCGCGCATTGCCAGGCCGCAGCGCACCGCCTGGCGGGCCTCCTCCCGGACGCCCCGGCTCAGCGGCGAGCCGAACACCGCCATCACCGCGTCGCCGATGAATTTGTCGATCGTGCCGCCGTGTTGGCCCACCACCTCCACCATCGCCCCGAGGTATTCGTTGAGCTGGCGCACATGCAGCTCGCTCTGGCCCGCCATGCTGCGCTGGCGGGTGAGGGTGGTGAAGCCGCGGATATCGCTCATCAGCACGGTCACCTCCAGCTGGCGGCCGCGCAGGATCCCCTCGGCCGCCTCCGGATCCGCCAGGATCTCCGCCACCACCCCCGGCGCCACGTAGCGCTCGAAGGTGCGGCGCAACCGGAGCCGCTCGCCCGCCTCGCGCAGGTAGGCCTCACCGCCATAGAGCAAGGCCAGGCCCACCAGCCCGCTCAGGGGGGCCAGCAGCGGCAGCCAGCGGTTGCCCCCTTGCAGCACCAGTAGCCCCGCCGCCAGCTGCAGGGCGAGCAGCAGGGCCACGAACCCCAGCCGCGCCTGGATCGCGCTCAGCCGGCGGCCGGCGGCTAAGGCCAGCAGCAGCGGCGCCACGGCCAGCAGGGCCCGTTGCGGTGGCTGGGCGGGCCAGCTCAGCAGCCCATCGCCCCGTAGGGAGTTGGCGGTGGCGGTGCCCAGCATCTCCAGCCCCGAGAGCGACCCGAACGGCGTGCCATAGCCGCCGCTCCCCTCGCTCACCACCGGCCCCACCAGCGCCACGCCTCCAGCCAGGGCCGATCGTCGGGGGTGGTGGGCCCAGCGCTCGGGGTCGAGCACCTCCCAGGCGCTCAGCCGCTCCAGGCTGCCCTCGGCGCCGTAGGTGCGCAGGGCGCTCTGGCGGTCGTCGCCCCGGGGCGGCCAGCCCGCCAACCGCAGCACCGTGGTGGAGAGGGCGGGCGGTGTGTCATTCACCTTCCGGTCGCGCAGCAGGGCTCCGGCGTAGGCCTCGGGGTGGAGCAGCCGGTCCCCCGGCCGTGGCACCAGGATGTTGGTGAGACCCAGCTGGGCCGGGCCCCCACTCGCCGCCAGCAGCTGGTCGCTCGGGGTCACCAGTGTGAGGGAGCCGGCACCCTGCTGGTCTTCGCCTTCCTGCATCTCGGCGGCCAGGGCCACCCGGCCGCGATGGCGCGCCAGCACCGCCGCCAGGGCCGCGTCGTCGGCGGGGCCACGGGAGCTGGGCCCCTCGAACACCACATTCACCGCCACGGCCCGGGCCCCGGCCGCCAGCAGCCGCTCGATCAGCAGGCCGTAAGCGGCCCGGGGCCAGGGGAGCGAGCCCACGCCGCGGGCCCAGGTCGGCAGCTGGCGGTTGCGCTCATACCAATCCCCCTGTTGCAGCGTCGCGTCGTCGACCGCCACCAGGGTCACCGCCGCCGGTGGACGGCGGGGGCCGAGCAGCCGCTGCAGCTGGTCTTCGAGACCCCGCTCGGCCACCCGCCAGCGGGGCCCCGGCCAGCCCGCGCTCAGGCCCACCCACAGCAGCAGCAGCGCCGGCAGCACGGCAGCGGGGAGCCGCCGCTTCATGGCCGGGAAACGCCGAGCCGACTGGGCTGGTCGCTCAGGCCTTCATCAAAACAGGCGGGGCAGGCCAATGGAGGGCAGGGTGGGGGTGGGCAAGCTGGGAGCCAGGGGGGGGGCCAAGGGCGGGCTCACGGGCAGGCTCACGGACGGCTGATAGCGGCGCAGGTAGCTCTCGAGGGAGCCGTAGTTCGGCAGCGGCAGCCGGAAGCCGTCGAACAGCGGACCCCGCAGGATGGCGTCGTAGTCGCCACTGCTGAGGCCCAGCAGAGCCAGGATCACCCCCTGGGCCGACAGCCGCAGCTTCTGGCCCGCCTGCACCGTGGTGGGACCGGAGCCGGTGGGGATTCCATCCTTCAGCGGCTCCACCTCCACCGTGCCCTCCAGCACCGAGAGCTGGGATTCGCCCTGCTCATCCACCGCCAGCAGGTAGTTGGTGCCCCGCACGCTCAGCCGGGCGGAGCGGGTGCAGCCGGCGGCCTTGCCCGACACCAGCACCTGGCCGCTTTCGAGCAGGAAGCAGCTCTGGCCGAGACGCATCCGCGAGAAGCGGTTGATGCGGCCCACCGCACCGGCGGGGAAGGCGAGGGCGCCGCGGCTCGCCTTGGTGCTCACGTCATCGGGGGCGGTGGCCTGCTGGTTCACCCGGGCCTTCTGGCCGTCCACGAACAGCTGGTCGCCATCGAGGATCTCCTGGATCACGGCCCGTTCGGCGCTGCGGGCGGGCAGCGGCGGCAGCAGGCTGAGCAGCAGGGCTCCGGCCAGGCCCGCGAGACTGAAACTCTGCAGACTGAGACTCTGCAGACTGAAACTCTCCAGACCGAAACTCTCCAGACTGGGTCTCTTCAGGGCGAAACTCGTCAAGCCGAGGCGCACTGGCCCAGCCCGGTGCCCCCGCCACCCGCTCTGCCCCGCTCTAGCGGATCGGCGAGGCCTCAGCGATCGGCACGGCAGGTCCATCGGCATCGACTCGGCACATACAGCGCTACCACACTTTGGCTCCCATCCCTGCTGCCCAGGCCGCCATGCGGGCAGGCCCTGGGCGGTGGCGTCAAGATGGGCGCTGCTCGTCGTGCCGATGGCCCCGCCCAGCGCGATTTCCTCCTGGACCGTTCCTTCCTGGTCGGTGGTGTTGCCCGCCTTCGGGGTGGTGCTGCTGCTCACCCTGGCCTGCCGGCGCCGCGGCTTGCCCCTGCCCCCTCGCACCCTGCCGCTGCTGGCCACGGTGAGCACGGTGGCTTTTCACTTGGTGCCGCTCACCCTGGTGCCTGCTTCCAGCCGCCTCTGGCTCGCCATCGGCGTGGACCTCCTGCTGGTGCTGGCTCTGATCCGGCTGCTGCTGTGGCTGGTGCTGGAGCTGCCCGGCGGGCTGGAGTGGTGGCGTCCGCCGCCGGAGTTGCTGGTGCAGCTGCTCCTGGTGGCCGGTGGTGCCCTGGCCGCCGTGTTGCTGGTGAACCGGGTCGGCCGCCTCGATGTGGTGGGGCTCGTCACCACCTCGGCGGTGCTCACCGCCGTGGTCGGTCTGGCGATCCAGGAGCCGCTCAAGGATCTGATCGCCGGCCTGGAACTCCAGCTCAGTGATGACCTGCGGCTGGGGGATCTGGTGGAGATCGTCGGCGGCCAGGCCCGCGGCCGGGTGGAATCGCTGAGCTGGCGCGACACCACCCTGCGCACCGCCAAAGGGGTGCGGGTGGTGCTGCCGAACACCCAGGTGACCAACGGAATCCTGCGCAACCTGAGCTTCTCCGGAGCGGTCTCGGACTGCTTTGACGTGGGCCTGGATTACAACTTTCCCCCTGCCGCGGCCCTGGCCTTGCTCGAGCGGGTGGTGACGAACCATCCGCTGGTCTTGCAGGAGCCCCCTGCTGAGGTGAGGGTGAAGGCCTTCGCTGACAGCGCCATCACCTATGAGGTGCAGGTGTGGTTCCGCGAACCCAGTGATGGCGTGCGGCTGAACCTGCGCAGTGCCCTGTTGCAGCAGATCTGGTACGCCCTCAATCGGGAAGGTCGCAGCATCCCCTTTCCGGTGCGCGAGCTGCAGCGTCGCCGGCCCGATCCGGTGGCCGAGGCCTTGGTGGCCTCTCTGCCGCCCCAGGAGGGAAGGCTGCTGCTGGCGAGCCACTCCCTCTTCGCCGATCTGCCGCCCGCCGATCTGGATTCCCTCCTCACCCACAGCCGGCCGGTGCTGTTCACCGCTGGGGAGGCGATCGTGCGGGAGGGGGCCACGGGCCGCTCCCTTTATCAGGTGATCTCCGGCCGGGTGGAGGTCCAGAAGGAGGTGCAGCCCGGCCAATCCGTCCATGTGGCCGAACTTGGGCCCGGCCAGGTGTTCGGCGAGATGACCCTGTTCCAGGGGGCACCACGCAGTGCCACGGTGCGGGCCCTCGAGGATTCGCGGTTGCTGCGGGTCGACCGGGCCGGGGTGCGGGAGCTGCTGGAGCGCGATCCCGACCTGCTTGAGCGCTTCGCCCAGCTGGTGAATTCCCGCCGGCGTGAGCTCGAGAGCCTCGGCGATGAGGAACAGCAGCGGGAGGCCTCCAACCTGCTGGAAGCGATGCGCAATCTCTTCTTCGCCCTGGGGGGCGGCTGAATCAGGCCGGCCGGCGGCGCCCCGCCATCGCCAGCAACTGGCGCACCTCCGGCACCCCCGCCAGAGCGCCGATCAGGCCATAGGTGGCGAGGGCCAGGCCGGCGCAGAGGGCGTTCTGGAGCAGCAGGCCCAGGAAGCCCGCCGGCCACGCCACATAGGTGGAAAGCCCCCAGGCCACATAGCCGGCGGCCATCGCGGCGAGCAGCAGCAGCAGGGAGTCGCGGCTCCAGACGCGCAGGGGCAGGCCGCCGAGCCGGCCGGCCAGGGCCCAGGTGAGGCCCAGGCAGGTGATCAGGTTCACGCTCACCGTGGCCAGCACCACGCCGGGCGCCCCGAAGTTGAGGGCCGGAAGCTGCAGCCCCCAGGGGGTGGGCCCGCCCACCAGGAACCAGTCGAAGCAGGCGTTCAGGCCGATGCCCGCCACCGACCAGCGGAAGGGCGTGTTGCCATCACCGAGGGCATAGAACACCCGCACCAGCACATCGCGGGCCAGATATACCGGCATGCCCACCCCGTAGGCCATCAGCAGCGACGCCACCATCTGGGCGGCGCCCTGGTTGAAGGCGCCCCGCTCGTACACCAGCCTCACGATCGGTACCGCCAGACCCACCATCAGCGCCCCCAGCGGCAGCATGCTGGCCGTGGAGAGCATCAGGCCCTGGCGGATGCGGGCCACCAGTTCGGGTCGGTCGGCCGGGGCGGTGAGCCGGGAATACACCGGCAGCAGGGGCACCAATAACGCATTGGAGAGCAGGCCCAGGGGGGTCTGCACCAGCAGGTTGGCGTAGCCCAGGCCCGCCGCCGCTCCCACGATCCCCGAGGCGAAGAACAGATCCACGAACACGTTGATCTGCAGCATCCCGGAGGAGAGGGTGGCCGGCGCCATCACCGCCAGCACCTCCTTCACGCCGGGATGGTTCCAGTCCCACACCAGCTCGAACCTGTGCAGGCCCTGCTTCGCCAGGGCCGGCAGCTGGATCAGCCACTGCAGCAGCGCCCCCACCGTGGTGCTGGCCGCCAGGACGCTGCCGCCGAGCAGGGCCCACTGGGGCAGCACGATGGCGCTGCCCAGCCGCCACCAGAGCAGGCCGATGCCGCCGATCACCGCCAGGCTCGAAAGCAGCGGGCTCACGGCCGGCAGCCAGAATTCATCGGCGGCATTCAGCGCCCCGAAGCCCAGGCCGATCAGGCCGGCGAACAGGGCCATCGGCGCCATCCAGCGCATCTGCTCCACCGCCAGCTCGTGGCGGGTGGCATCGAGGCCCGGGGCCACCAGGGTGATCAGGGGATCGGCCGCCACGATCAGCAGCAGGGTCACCGCCAGCAGGGCCGCCCCCACCATGGTGTTGATCGCCGCCAGCACATGGGCGCCCTCGTTGCGGTCGCGCCGGGAGAGCACGCTCACCATGGCGCTGTGGAACGGCCCGTTGATGCCCCCCAGCAGGATCAGCAGGAAGCCGGGCAGCACATAGGCGTAGTTGTAGGCGTCGTAGGCGGCGCCCACCCCGAAGGCCGCGGCGATCACCTGCTGGCGCAGCAGGCCCACCACCTTGCTGAGGGCGGTGGCCACCGCCACGACAAGGGCAATCCTTCGCAGTGATTTCGCCATCGGGCCGGGCCTGGGGCCCTCTTGGTCGCTCGGCAGTATGGCCGTCGTCAGGCTCCGCTTCCTCGGCAAGGTGGTGGCGGTCCGGCGATCCGCCCGGAAGGGATGCGCAGCGCACGGCTTGCCCGGCGGATCGCGAACTGGTGCCGCCCGCCGCAGCCGGGGGGGTCCGGCCTGCTGAACTGCCCGGAAGGTTCGCTGCGATCCAGGAGTTCTGTGATGCCCCGCGCTGTGAGCGATTTCCAATCCCGCGCTGCCGGCACTGCTGGCTCCGCCGGGACCGCTGGCCCGGCTGGTTCCGGCGGCCCCGCGGGCACTGCCCCGGCCGGCCACGCCATCCCCCACCCCGTGCTTGCCCTCGAACCCCTGGTGGAAGGCGTGCTGCTGAAGCGCTACAAGCGTTTCCTGGCCGATGTGGCACTGGCCGATGGCCAGGTGGTGACCGTGCACTGCGCCAACACCGGCCCGATGACCGGGGTGCTCCATCCCGGTGGCCGGGTGCGGCTGCGCCATGCCCCCTCACCCACCCGCAAGCTCGCCTGGACCTGGGAGCAGGCCGAAACCACGGGTGCCGATGGGGCTCCGGTCTGGGTGGGGATCAACACGGCCCTGCCCAACCGGCTGGTGCGGGCCACGATCGAGGCCGGCTGCCTGGAGCCCTGGCTGGGCCCGATCGCGGCGATCCGCGCCGAGGTGCCCTACGGCGAGGGGCGCCGCAGCCGCATCGACCTGCTGCTCAGCCCCGGTCCCGGCCCCGATGGCGCCCCGCCGGCTGATCCGCGGCCGATCTATGTGGAGGTGAAGAACACCACCTGGAGCGAGGGGGATCTAGCCCTCTTCCCCGACACCGTGACCGAGCGGGGCCAGAAACACCTGCTGGAGCTTGCCGCCCTGCTGCCCACCGCCCGGGCCGTGCTGTTGCCCTGCCTGAGCCGCGCTGATGTGAGTCGGTTCGCGCCCGGCGATACCGCCGATCCCCGCTATGGAGAGCTGTTTCGCCAGGCCCTGGCCACCGGCGTGGAGGTGCTGCCCTGCATCTTTGAATTCTCGGGCGAAGCGGTGCACTGGTTGGGCCTGGCTTCGGTGCTGGAGCGTCAGCCCACCTGATCAGCGGCAGGCCCCATAGAGTCACGGCAGATTGCGCCTGCCGCCGTGGATACCCGTGCCTTCAAGCGCTCCCTGCACCATTCGGACCGCTACAACCGCCGCGGCTTCGGCCTGGGCGACGAGGTGGCCGGCAGCCTCCAGACCGCCTACCAGAGCGATCTAATTGCCAACCTGCGCAGCAATGGCCAGGAACTGAGGGAGGGGAGGCTAACGGTGCGGCTGGCTGAGGCCTTCGGCTTCTGCTGGGGAGTGGAGCGAGCCGTGGCGATGGCCTACGAAACCCGGCGCCATTACCCCACCGAGCGGATCTGGATCACCAACGAGATCATCCATAACCCCTCGGTGAACGATCACCTGCGCGGGATGGATGTGCTGTTCATCCCGGTGGAGGGTGGGGTGAAGGACTTCTCCGAGGTGGCCGCCGGCGATGTGGTGATCCTGCCGGCCTTCGGGGCCACCGTGCAGGAGATGCAGCTGTTGAGCGAGCGGGGTTGTCACATCGTCGACACCACCTGCCCCTGGGTGTCGAAGGTGTGGAACACCGTGGAGAAGCACAAGAAGCAGTCCTTCACCTCGATCATCCACGGCAAGGTGAAGCACGAGGAAACCCTCGCCACCAGCTCGTTTGCGGGCACCTATCTGGTGGTGCTGGATCTGGCCGAGGCCCAGATGGTGTGCGATTACATCTTGGCCGGCGGTGTCGCCGCTGCCGATCCCGCCGAGCGGGCCGCTGCTCGGGAGGCCTTCATGGCCCGCTTCGCCAAGGCCAGTTCCCCCGGCTTCGACCCCGACCGGGACCTCACCCGCCTCGGGGTGGCCAACCAGACCACCATGCTCAAGAGCGAAACCGAAGAGATCGGCCGCCTGTTCGAGCGCACGATGCTGCAGCGCTTCGGTCCGGCCGATCTGGGCGAGCACTTCCTGGCCTTCAACACCATCTGCGATGCCACCCAGGAGCGCCAGGACGCCATGTTCGCCCTGGTGGACGAGCCCCTCGACCTGATGGTGGTGATCGGGGGTTACAACTCCTCCAACACCACCCACCTGCAGGAGATCGCGGTGAGCCGCGGCATCCGCTCCTTCCACATCGACACCCCCGAGCGGATCGGCCCGGGGAACCGGATCGAGCACAAGCCGCTCGGCGGTGAGTTGGAGGTGGTGGACCCCTTCCTGCCGCAGGGGCCAATCCGGGTGGGCATCACCTCTGGTGCCTCCACGCCCGATCGGGTGGTGGAGGATGTGATTCAGCGCCTGATTGCCCTCACCGCCGCCTGAATCCAGCACCCCGTCCGGCCCGAGCCGCTGCAACTCTTGCGACAGCGGCAGCCCCCTGTGGCTTTAGATTCGTTCCATAATTCCGCCTGGGGTGGTCGTTCACTGGCCTCGCATTCACTGGCCTCGCATCCGCTGGCCTTGCTTTCCATGGCCTCGCTTCGCGGTCTCGATCCGCCGGGCGAGTCCCCTGTCGGTTTCCAGGCCGGCCGCTCCCCGTCCCTTCCGACGAGTCCGTCGCCCTTGACCCTTCTGGCCTCTTCCGCACCGACTGAGAGCTTCTCCGACCCCGATCCGCTGCGCCACAGCCCCGATGGGCGGGTGCGCCGCTATGGCAGCAGCTTCGCCGATCTGATGGAGATGCGTGCCCCCGCGGCGGTGGTGGAGGCTTACCTCGACCGGCATGAGGGCTGGTTTCAGCGCTGTGCCGCCCCGATGGCGGTCACGCCGCTGGATCGCAATGGCTATGTGCTCACCCTTGGGCGCTTCGGCAACTTCGGCTTCGAGGTGGAGCCCACCATCGGCCTCGAACTGCTGCCCCAGGCGGCGGGGGTCTATCGCATCCAAACGGTGCCCACGCCCGGAGCCGATGCCACCCTTTCCGCCCTCTACGACGTGGACTTCAATGCCGCCCTGCGGCTGGATGAGGCCACGGATCAGGAGGCCGCCGCTGAGATTTCCGTCGAGGAGGTCGACACACTCATGGCCCACACCCTGGTGCGCTGGAACCTTGATCTGGCGGTGTGGATCAAGCTGCCCGCGATGATCAGCCTGCTGCCCGAAGGTCTGGTGCAGACCAGCGGCGACCACCTGCTCCGCCAGATCGTGCGGCAGGTGTCCCGCCGGCTCACCTGGAAGGTGCAGGAGGATTTCCACGCCAGCCACGGCATCCCCTGCCCGCCGCGGCGCCGAGCGCGCTTCTGATCCGGTTCCGATTGGCTTCTGGACCGACCGGGCGCTGTCCCGGTCTGGTCTGGTTGATGCCCCCGCTCGGGGCGGCGGGGGGGGAGTGGCTCTCCGCTGAGGCCTGCTCAGGCCTGGGGCTGCAGGATCTTCTGCACGATCTGCAGACCGGTGAAGGCCTGCCAGAGGAAGAGGGTGAGCACCGTCATGTTCAGGCCCACATGCACCTTGCGGGCCACCAAGTTGCCCTTCTGCATGGCGGTGGTGAGGGAGGCGGCGATCGCCACCAGGGTGGTCATGCCCAGGCCCACCAGCAGGTGGGGGCCCACGAAGAGCTTGCCGTTGTTGAGGTAGGTCACGGCCATGCCACCCAGGGTGCCGAGCACCATCACGGCCAGGATGATCTTCCCGATCTTCAGGTGGCGCTGGGCGAACTGCCCCTGGATCAGGGGTTTGCGCTCCTCGGCGGTGGTGGCGGTGCGCAGTTTCTTGGCCTTGATCCCCAGGTAGAGGCCATAGCCGCTCAGGGCCAGCAGCACCCACATCAGCACGGGGTGCACAAAGCTCATTCCGAAGGCAACGGAGCTGGGGATCTCGAGGGGCATGGGAGGAGAGCGGCATGCGGCCAGAGCGATGAAACTACTGCGCTCCCGGTTGCGGAGGTTGCTGCCATGCCGTTGTCCTGCCGTGCTGCTGGGCGGGGCTGGCTGAGTACCGCTGAAATCGTTACAGAGCGCGGAGCAGACCTCAAGACCCGAAGCCCTCTGGTGCCGCTGACCGCAAGCAGGACCCCTGCAGGCAGATCAGGGCCGGAGCGTCCGGGCAGCCGGTTGCGTGCTGGAACGTCAGTGGAGGAAGTGACGCCGGCCGGTGGTCACCATCGCCAGGCCGAGCTCGTTGCAGACCTGGATTGAATCGCCATCCCGCACGCTGCCGCCGGGCTGGATCACGGCGCTGATGCCGTGGGAGGCGGCCAGGCGCACGGTGTCGTCGAAGGGGAAGAAGCCATCGCTGGCCAGCACGGCGCCGCGGGCCCGCTCCCCGGCTGCCGCCAGGGCGATCTGGGCCGATCCCACCCTGTTCATCTGGCCGGCGCCGATGCCCAGGCTCTGGCCAGCGGCGGCCACGGCGATGGCGTTGGAGCGCACATGGCGCACCACCCGCCAGGCAAAGCGCAGGTCGGCCCATTCGGCCTCAGTGGGTTGGCGCTCGCTCACCACCTGCCAGCTGGCCGGATCGATCGGCTGGTCGTCGAGGTCCTGGGCCAGCACGCCGCCGAGCACGCTGCGCAGCTGCTGGCGAGCGGCCGCGGCGATGGCGGCGGGGGCCAGCTCCAGCAGCCGCAGGTTCGCTTTGGCGGCCAGCCGCTCCCGGGCGGCGGGCTCGAAGGCGGGGGCCACCACGCACTCCAGGAATAGCCCCGCCAGGTGCTCGGCGGCGGCGGCGTCCACGGGCCGGTTGAGGGCCACGATGCCCCCGAAGGCCGAGACCCGGTCGGCATCGAGGGCCCGCAGCAGGGCTTCGGCCGCACCGGAGCCGGTGGCCACCCCGCAGGGGTTGGTGTGCTTCACCACCACCGCCGCCGGCAGGTTGATGGCCGGATCGGTCGGCCCGCCGGGCGCGATCCCGGTTCCGGCCGGCTCGCCGTAGCCGAACTCCCGCACCGTGGCCAGGGCCGCGTCGAGGTCGAGCAGGTTGTTGGTGCTGAGCTCCTTGCCCTGGAGCTGGCGGGCTGCCCCCAGGCCGGCTTTGGTGCTGCCATACCAGAGGGCCTTTTGGTGAGGATTTTCGCCATAGCGCAGGCTCTGGCGGGCCGGCAGCGTGAGCTGTAGCGGTGGGATGACCTCAGCCTCGGCTCCGGCGCCATCCGCCGGGGAAGGCTCCTCCGCCCCCAGCCGGCCGGCCAGCCAGGCGGCGATGGCGGCGTCGTAGGCGGCGGTATGAGAGAAGGCGGCCAGGGCCAGCCGGCGCCGCAGCGCTTCATCCGCACCACCGGCGGCCAGGGCCTCGAGGAAGCCGCCGTACTGGGCCGGATCGGTGAGCACGGCCACATCGGCATGGTTCTTGGCCGCGGCGCGCACCATGGCCGGACCGCCGATGTCGATGTTCTCCACGGCGGTCTCCCAGCTCACCTGGGGGTCGGCCACGGTGCGCTGGAAGGGGTAGAGGTTCACCACCACCACATCGATCGGATCGATCGCCTGGGCGGCCAGGTCGGCCTGGTGGGCGGGATCGGATCGCTTCGCCAGGATGCCGCCGTGGATGCGAGGGTGGAGGGTCTTGACCCGGCCGCCAAGAATTTCGGGGGCACCGGTGTGCTCCGCCACCTTGGTGACTGCAAGCCCGGCCGCCGCCAGGGTCGCCGCGGTGCCGCCGCTGGAGAGGATCCGGTAGCCGTGGGCCAGCAGGCCCTCGGCCAGGGGCACGAGGCCCGCTTTATCGGACACACTCAGGAGGGCCGTGGGGGCCATGGCGGTGGCGGTGGACGGGGGAAGGGCCAACCTACGCAGCGGCAGTGCGCCGCGCTGGGCTTTTCATCCCGTACGCTCCCGGCCGGCATGTTCTGCGGGTTGATTGCGTCATCAACCTGCACCCAACTCCCGGGCGATTGGAGAGCTGATGACAACAAGGACCTGAAGCCCAGGCTAATTTGGCTGTCATAGCTGTTATGGTTGGCCAAAGCGATAGCCAGCAAGTCCGTTCATGACGGAACAAGAAATCGAAACTAGCTTGCTCGATAGGCTGAAAGAGCTTAAATATAGCTATCGTTCCGATATAAATAACCGCTCTGCACTTGAAAATAATTTCCGGGCCAAGTTTGAAGATCTAAACCGTGTCAAGTTAACCGATGGCGAATTTGCTCGTTTGCTCGACGAGATCATTACGCCAGATGTGTTCGCTGCCGCCAAAATCCTTCGAAGCATCAACGCCTTCAGCCGCGATGATGGCACGCCGCTCAATTATTCGTTGGTGAACCTCAAGGATTGGTGCAAAAACCACTTCGAGGTCATCAACCAGCTCCGCATCAACACGGACAACAGTCACCATCGTTTTGACGTCATCCTGCTGATCAACGGTGTGCCGGTGGTGCAGATTGAGCTCAAAGGCCTCGGCATCAATCCACGACGGGCGATGGAGCAGATCGTCGAATACAAGAGCGACTCCGGCAATGGTTACACCAAGACGCTGCTCTGCTTTATGCAGCTTTATATCGTTAGCAATCGCGACCGCACCTATTACTTCGCTAACAACAACACCCGCCACTTCGCCTTCAATGCCGAAGAGCGCTTTCTGCCCATCTATGAGTTTGCAAGCGTGGACAATAAGAAAATCACTCATCTTGATGACTTCGCCAATAGCTTTCTGAAGAAGTGCGACCTCGGCCGCACCATCAGCCGCTACATGGTGTTGCTTGCAGGCGAGCAGAAGCTCATGATCATGCGGCCATATCAGGTTTATCAGGTGAAAAACATCGTGCAGTGCATCGAGGCTGACTCTGGCAATGGTTTCATCTGGAGCACCACCGGCAGCGGCAAGACACTCACCTCCTTCAAGGCCTCCACCTTGCTCAAGGAAAACGACCACATTCACAAGTGCGTCTTCGTGGTGGATCGCAAGGATCTCGATCGCCAGACCCGCGAGGAATTCAACAAGTTCCAGGAAGGCTGCGTCGAGGAAAACACCAACACCGCTGCGCTGGTGCGCCGCCTGCTCTCCGAGGACTACGCCGACAAGGTGATTGTGACCACCATTCAGAAACTCGGCCTGGCGCTGGATGAAACCAGCAAGCGCAACAAGCAGCGCCAAAAGAACGACCAGCCCACCTATAAGGAAATGCTGGCCCCGCTGAGCGACAAACGCATCGTCTTCATCTTCGACGAATGCCACCGCTCACAGTTCGGCGAGAACCACAAGGCAATCAAAGAGTTTTTCCCCAAGGCCCAGCTCTTCGGCTTCACCGGCACGCCGATCTTCGAAGCGAATGCGTCATCGCAGAAGATCGAGGACACCCAGGCCTCAATGCGCACCACGGCGGATCTCTTCCAGAAGCAGCTCCACGCCTACACCATCACTCACGCGATCGAGGACGGCAACGTTCTGCGCTTTCACATCGATTACTTCAAGCCCGAGGGCCCAGAAGATAAACCAGCCCCGCCGAAGCCCGGCGAGGCCGTCGCCAAGCGGGCCGTTATTGGTGCCATCCTTGCCAAGCATGATGCCGCCACGGCCGTGCGCCGTTTTAATGCCATCCTTGCCACAGCGTCCATCAATGACGCCATCGAATACTACGCGCTGTTCAAGACCATGCAGGCCGAGAAACAGGCCGCCGATCCCGAGTTCCAACCGCTGAACATCGCCTGCGTCTTCTCCCCGCCTGCCGAGGGCGATCCCGATGTGAAGCAAATTCAGGAAGACCTACCGCAGGAGCAGGAGGACAACGAAGTTGAGCCTGAGAAGAAAAAGGAAGCCCTCAAGGCCATCCTCGCCGATTACAACACCCGCTACGGCACCAATCACCGCCTCAGCGAGTTCGATCTCTACTACCAGGATGTGCAGAAGCGCATCAAAGACCAGCAATGGCCGAATGCCGACTATCCGGCCGCGCAGAAGATTGACATCACCATCGTGGTGGACATGCTGCTGACTGGCTTCGATTCCAAGTTCCTGAACACGCTCTACGTAGACAAGAACCTCAAGCACCACGGCTTGATTCAGGCCTTCTCCCGCACCAACCGCGTGCTCAACGGCACCAAGCCCTACGGCAACATCCTCGACTTCCGCCAGCAGCAGGACGCCGTGGATGCCGCCATCGCCCTCTTTAGCGGCGAGAAGTCGGGCGAGCAGGCGCGGGAAATCTGGCTCGTGGAGAAGGCCCCCGTCGTCATTCAGAAACTGGAGACCGCATTGCAGCAACTAGACAGCTTCATGAAGTCCCAGGGCCTCGACTGCATGCCATCCGCCGTGGCGAATCTGAAGGGCGATGCCGCCAAGGCCGCCTTCATCAGCCACTTCAAAGAAGTCCAGCGGCTCAAGACCCAGCTCGACCAATACACCGACCTCAGCGAGGACAACAAGGCCAGCATCGAACAGGTGCTGCCGGAGCAGACCCTGCGCGGCTTCAAGGGCCAGTATCTGGAAACGGCCAAACAGCTCCGAGAGCAACAGGGCAAGACCGGTGGCAAGGGCGGCTCCACCGACGACCCCCTGAATCAGATCGACTTTGAGTTTGTGCTCTTCGCCTCCGCCGTGATTGATTACGACTACATCATGGGCCTCATCACCAAGTTCTCCGCCAAGGGGCCGGGCAAGTCAAAAATGACCCGCGAAGAACTCATCGGCCTGATCAGCGCCGATGCCAAGTTCATGAACGAGCGCGACGACATCGCCGACTACATCGGCACGCTAAAAGCTGGCGAAGGCCTCAGCGAAACCGCTATCCGTGAGGGCTACACCCGCTTCAAGGCGGAGAAGAACGCCAAGGAACTCGCCGCCATCGCCGCCCGGCATGGCCTCGCCACGGCCGCCCTACAAACCTTCTTGGACGGTATCCTCAACCGCATGATCTTCGATGGCGAGCAGCTCAGCGATCTGATGGCCCCGCTCGATCTCGGTTGGAAGGCCCGCAGCCAAGCCGAACTCGCCCTCATGGCCGATCTGCATCCTCTGCTCACCAAGCGCGCTGGGGGGCGCGATATCTCGGGGTTGAGTGCTTATGAATAAGCTGAATTCCACCGAAACCACTTTCCGCAAATTGTTGGTACAAATTCAACAAACGCGGCAAAAAGTCTTTACAACGGCCAACACCTCCCTGATGGAATTGTATTGGCACATTGGCCATACCATTAGCGATAAAGTTCAGCGCGAAGCCTGGGGTAAGGGCGTGGTATCCGAACTGGCGCACTACATCGCACAACACGCACCAGAGGTCAAAGGTTTCAGCGATAAAAATCTCTGGCGCATGAAGCAGTTCTACGAGACCTATAAGGGCGACGAACAACTCTCGGCACTGGCGAGAGTTTTACCTTGGACGCACAACACCACCATCTTTTCGCGCTGCAAATCGCCAGAAGAACGGCGCTTTTACTTGGCGCTTTGCCATAAAGAAAAGTATAGCTCACGTGAACTAGAACGGCAGATTGATTCGGCCAGTTTTGAGCGTGCCTCCCTGAACCCGCCAAAACTCTCGGCAGCGCTGAGAGTTATACAACCTGCTGTCGACGAGGCATTTAAAGACCAGTACGTGCTTGAATTTCTGGGTCTGCCCGAGCTGCACAGCGAGAATGACCTCAAGCGCGCGCTGGTGCGGCACATGAAAGCTTTTGTGCTGGAACTGGGCAAAGACTTCCTATTCGTCAGCGAAGAATACCGCCTGCAAGTCGGCAATCAGGACTTCTATATCGATCTGCTTTTCTATCACCGGAACCTATCGGCACTGGTTGCCTTTGAGCTCAAAATCGGCCAATTCAAGCCGGAACACATGGGACAGCTCAATTTCTACTTGGAAGCGCTCGACCGCGATGTGAAGAAACCCCATGAAAATCCCAGTATGGGCGTGCTGCTGTGCCGAGATAAGGACGACGAGGTGGTGGAATACGCGCTATCGCGCAACCTGTCACCCGCACTCGTGGCGCAATACCAACTGCAACTGCCGGATAAAAAACTCCTCCGCTCCAAACTGCATGAACTATTAGCGCAGGAATGGGGAGTGACACATGAGAAATAAAATGAAAATTACTGACAAGCAGGAACAGGCAAGGCCCGCGTTGGTGCCAAAGCTGCGGTTTCCGGAGTTTCGGGATGCGGAGGGTTGGACTCTGGAAGCGGGTGTCTCTTTGTTTGATCAAATCAACGACCGGAAACCTGAGCCTGGACTTCACGTTCTGGCGATCACTCAGGAACATGGGGCAATTCCCCGGCACATGATCGACTACCACGTCTCTGTGACTGAAAAGAGCATTGACAGCTACAAAGTCGTTCGTATCGGCGATTTCATCATCAGCCTCAGATCGTTCCAGGGCGGCATTGAGTATTCCCGATATCACGGTATCTGTAGTCCCGCCTATGTGATCCTTCGTCGTCTCGGCAAAGGGAGCAACGAATACTATCGGCACTACCTCAAGACTGACAGATTCATCCGCATCCTGACCAAGAACCTCGAAGGGCTTCGCGATGGAAAAATGATCAGCTACTCGCAGTTCTCAGAGCTGCTGTTGCCAACCCCCATGCCCGCCGAACAACAAAAAATAGCCGAGTGCCTAAGTTCGGTAGACGAGCTGATAGCCGCGCAAGCACGGAAAGTGGACGCGCTCAAGACCCACAAAAAAGGGCTGATGCAACAGCTGTTCCCCCGCGAAGGTGAAACCCAACCCCGCCTCCGCTTCCCCGAATTCCAAAACGCCGGGGAGTGGGAGGTGAAAGCGATTGGGAATGTCTTTAAGGTCACTCGTGGAGAAGTCCTTTCGATGAAATTGGTCCAAGATGAGGCTTCAGACGAAGCGCCTTTCCCAGTCTATTCGTCCCAAACCATAAATAAGGGGTTAGCTGGCTACTACTCTGAGTATCTTTACCAAGACGCGATCACATGGACAACAGACGGCGCGAATGCAGGCGATGTAAATTTTCGACCCGGTAAGTTTTATTGCACGAATGTCTGCGGAGTTCTAATCAACACGAATGGATGTGCCAACCCCTGCATCGCAGCTCTCCTTAACAGCGTTACACGCAGTCACGTTTCATACGTCGGTAATCCCAAGCTGATGAATGGTGTCATGGCAAAGATCGAAATCCCGTTCCCTTCAGTCGCCGAGCAATATCGCATCGCAAAGTTCCTGAGCAGCCTCGACGCCCTGATCACCGCAGAAACCCAAAAGTACGATGCAGTCAAGACCCACAAGAAAGGGCTCATGCAGCAGCTTTTCCCATCCCTAGAACACCAATCGTGACACATCAAGAAGTCGCCAATCAGCTTCAGGCAGTAAAGGAAAACATTGTTCTCGTTTATGCCTTCAATGCTACTGGGAAAACCCGACTTTCTGTGGCCTATAAAGATGCCACGAAAGGATCGGATGGAAGGCATTCTGGTGTTTACTACAATGCATTCAGCGAGGATATCTTTGTTTGGGACAACGACACAGCGAATAGCGAGGCGAGCATCTGCATGCTCGTCAATGAAAGCAGTCTCAATCGCTTCCATGGTGCCATCACAGAGGATGCAGTGCGCAAGAAGCTGGAGCCTTACAAGCCCACATACGACTTCTTTTTCAACCAGCACGCTGATGCAGAAAGGGGAATTGAATACATTTCATTCTTTATAGCGGGAGATGAGCAAACCCGAATTAAGATATCCAGGGGAGAGGAGCGAATTTTTGTTTGGTGCTTCTTTCTCGCGCTGTTTGAGGTAGAAGGGTGGGCGGACATGCAGGATCAGCATTTTTTTATCGATGATCCCGTATCGAGCCTGGATGACCACAATATCTTCATTACGGCATCAACAATCCTCGACTTGATTGATGCGCATTTCGAGAGACGGAAGGTAATCATTACAACCCACCACATTGGGTTGTTCGCGATACTTTACGATTGGCTCAAAAAAGGAGAGAAGGCTGGAACCTACAGCAAGGCAACCAAACCTCTCATTCTATCGCAGAAAGATGGTCAACTCAGCCTCAAGGGTTTCCATAAAGAGGTTTTTCTCTATCACCTTCACTTGCTGCAAATTCTGAATGAAGCGCGGGCTTCTGAACTGCAAGCATTTCACTTTGCAATGTTGCGCCAGGTCCTTGAAAACGTTGCATCGTTCCTCGGGGTGGGGCGAGTTGGCTTCGTATTAGAGCAGCTTGGATTTAAACCGGAGGAAAGAGTCTCTGAGATAGTTAATTTTCTTTCCCACAAAAATGTATACCGATTTGAGAGCGCAGTCTTGGTGCCTGACAATAAGAAGCTATTCGAAGAGATTTTTGATGGCCTGATGACTAGATACAATTTTGTACTGCACGCACCGTCACCTGCACCCGCAGAAGCACCCGCATTAACAGCACTGGCAGCTCCCGCGCCATAAGCACCGGCACCATGACCGACTGCAACCAAAAACAACTCGGCAGCACCCTCTGGAGCATCGCCGACCAACTGCGCGGCGCCATGAACGCGGACGACTTCCGCGACTACATGCTCGCCTTTCTTTTCCTCCGTTATCTCTCCGACAACTACCAGCTCGCCGCCCAGAAGCTTCTGGGCAGCGATTACCCAGAGCTGGAGCCTCATAGCTATCTTGTGCCACTCAGCATTTGGTATGAGCTCAACCCAAATGATGTGGATTTCTTTGAACAGCAGATTAGGCGAAAAATACATTATGTGATCCAGCCCCAACATCTGTGGACAAGCATTGCCCATCTGGCTCGCACCCAGAATACAGACCTTCTCAATACGCTTCAAGCTGGCTTCAAATACATTGAAACCGAATCCTTTGAGAGCACTTTCCAAGGTCTGTTCTCTGAGATCAACCTGGCTTCCGACAAGCTGGGTCGCACCTATGCCGATCGCAACGCCAAGCTCTGCACGGTGATCCAAAAGATCGCCGATGGCTTGTCCGACTTCTCCACCGACATCGACGCGCTCGGCGATGCCTATGAATACTTGATCGGCCAGTTTGCTGCTGGCTCCGGTAAGAAAGCGGGCGAGTTCTACACTCCTCAGCATATTTCGGACATTCTTTCTGGCATTGTTACTCTCGATAGCCAAGAGCCGAGCACCGGCAGCAAGAAACGGCTGGAAAGCGTGATGGACTTCGCCTGTGGCTCCGGTTCCTTGCTGCTGAATGTGCGCAAGAAGGTGAACGAGGCGGGGGGCACCATTGGCAAGATCTACGGCCAGGAAAAGAACATCACCACCTACAATCTCGCCCGCATGAACATGTTGCTGCATGGGGTGAAGGACGGCGAGTTCGAGATCTTTCACGGCGACACCCTCCTCAACGAGTGGGACATGATGCGCGATGCCAACCCGGCCAACAAACCCAGCTTTGACGCCATCGTGGCCAATCCTCCCTTCAGCTACCGCTGGGAACCCACCGATGCCTTGGCCGATGACGTGCGCTTCAAAAGCCACGGCATCGCTCCCAAGTCGGCCGCCGATTTCGCCTTTCTCCTGCACGGCTTCCATTTCCTCAAAGACGAAGGCGTGATGGCGATCATCCTTCCCCACGGCGTGCTCTTCCGTGGTGGCGCTGAAGAACGCATCCGCACCAAGCTGCTCAAGGATGGCCACATCGACACCGTGATTGGCCTTCCCGCCAATCTCTTCTATTCCACCGGCATCCCGGTGTGCATTCTGGTGCTCAAGAAGTGCAAAAAGCCAGACGACATTCTGTTCATCAACGCCGCTGAACACTTCGTGAAAGGCAAGCGCCAGAACCAACTGAGCGACGATCACATCGCCAAGATCCTCGTCACCTACCAGCATCGCAAGCAGGAGCCCCGCTACTCCCGCCGTGTGGAGATGGCGGAAATCCAAAAGAATGACTTCAATCTCAACATCTCTCGTTACATCAGCACCGCAGTTGCCGAGGAGGAGATCAACCTACAAACACTCAATGCTGAGCTGGTGGCCCTGGATCAGCAGATCCGCGAGGCTCGTGATCTGCACAATGCCTTCCTTGAAGAGCTGAATCTGCCTCTCTTGCCGTGATTGCACGCTGAGTCGTCTGCAGCTGCACAACTTCTCCGCCTCCTCTCCCCCCCCCCTGTCCCCCATGACCCCGCCACCGATTGACCAGCCCGATCCCCGCGCCTCCTGGGGCGAACCCGGGGCCGTGGATCCCGAATCCCTTCAGAGCGGTCCAGAGCAGGCCGAGCGCCGGCTGGTGCTGCTGCACGGCTGGGGCGCTGACGCCGATGACCTGCTCGATCTGGGCCGGGAGTTGGTGGATGGCAGCGTGAATCTCGTGGCCCTGCGGGCCCCCTGGCCCCACCCCGCCGGTGTCGGCCGTCAGTGGTACGACCTGCAGCGGCCCAATTGGCCGGAACTGCCGGAATCACGGGCCAGACTGCGGGAGCGGCTGCTGGAGCTGGGGCGGAGCGTGCCCCTGGAGGCCACAGCCCTGCTGGGCTTCTCCCAGGGCGGCGCCATGGCCCTGGATGTGGGCTGCGGCGATCCGGCCGGCGCGGAGGGGCTGCCCCTGGCCTGCCTGATCGCCTGCAGCGGTTACCCCCACCCGGGCTGGACGCCCCGTCGCCCGGCGGGGGCGGTGCTGATCACCCACGGCGAGCAGGATCCGGTGGTGCCGTTCGCCGCCAGCGAGGCCCTTGAGCAGATGCTGCGGGCGGCGGGCGGCACGGTGCAGCGACTGGGGTTTGCCGGTGGCCATGGCATCGATCCGGGTCTTTTTCCGGCCATGCGGGCGGCCCTTGAGGCCGGCTGGAGCTGAGGCTCTTGTGCCGGCGGGGCCTAGAGGCACGCGATCTGCTGGGATCAGCCCGCGGCATCGCGGATCCGGTGCCAGCCAGGTGCCAACGGCTCGTACCAGCCGGAACGGCGAACCAACCGCGCCAGCTTCCGTGACCACCACGGTGCCAGCCCAACACCGCCAACCCTCCAGCCAAGCCCCGCCACTGAATAGCCGGACCACTGCCCAGTCTCAGGAACAATGGATCCGGCCGAGGGATGGGAGCGCTTGTAGCCTTAGGGGGTTCAGCTGCGAGGGGATGCAACGTTCACCCTCCGCCGCCCCTGAGGGCGGCGGTTGAGACGCAGTGGTTCGGGTGCAGCGATTCAGGCGCAGCGGTTCAGACGAAGGCGTATTCGTACTCCTCCATTTCCTCCCAGTCGTCGCTGGCGAGGGCCTCGAGACCTTCGAAGAGCACCTCTTCACCGATGCTGTCCACGATCAGGCGCAGGGAGGGAAACAGGAAGTGGTTCTCCTCGGCGTACTGGGCGCTGAACAGGCCCTTTTCGCCCCAGAAGAAGCGGTCGGTGGTGTGTTCGTTACGGCGCACGTTGAGGATCGCCGGGGCCATGAGGTCGGCCTCCGCGATGTAGCGACGGGCCGCGGTGACCGGCTTGTGGGAGCCGGTTTCGAGGTTGAAAGTGGGGACGTGGGCGAGGACACGCTGGCCGGCAAGGCGACGGCGACTGATCCGCTTGCGCTTCTTGGACATGGAACGAAATCCCGGAGGGGGACTGGAGGGGGTGGGTTGCTGGGAAGGTGGGAACGCCGTTGGCGCGCAGCAAAGCGCGGGCGGCAGCCCCGGCGGATCCACGGCCGAAAGGCCGAGGGTCCACGCCCCTACGTCGGTCGTCCTCGGAGCGGTCTGGGGAGATCACCGTGAGCGACACGCGATGGCCGTTGAGCGGTCCATCGGGACAGGAGAGGAACCCATCACCCTCTGCTGTAGCCTGGGTTGCGGTTGAAGTGCAACCTCTGGTCGTGTTCAAAGCCCGACAATGGGCCTCACCAGGGTCGGGATCCAAGGCTCGATCAGAGGCTGTTGCCGGGGTTGGCGCCCTGAAAGCCCAGTGGAGGATGGCCCTGACTGGTTCGACGGTGACCTGCCGCCCGCTCGTTGCGGACTGCGGAGTAGTGGTCGATACATGCAGCATACGCCGTTTTTTCGGAATTCCCACAGATTTGCCCGAAATCCATCCGGCTCCCACGCCTCGATCGGGCTCTGAGTGGCTGTGATCCCAGTTTCCGAAAGCTTTCTCGTCCTGCTCGGTTATCAGCTCGGCCAGTTTGCCGACTGCGCGGAGGTGCGATCCCTCGTGGTCTATGTGACCCACGCGAGCCGAGAGGGGGCCCCCAGCCTCATCCCGGTGGGCCACTGGCCGGCCGATGGCCGCACCCTGACGGCGGTGGATGGCGACAGCCAGCTGCGGGTGCCCGCCGAGGAGCGGCGCTGGTTGCCCCTGCGGGATGGGGCGGAGCTGCTGGGAGCCATCCAGGTGGAGAGCTCCATCAGCCCCTGGCCCGAGCCGCTGCGCCAGAGGCTCCAGGCGGTGGCTCTGGGCCTGGCCGAGGCCCTGCGGCTGGATCGGGAGGGGCAGCGCCTGCGCCATCGCCTCGCGCTCCAGGAGGAGCAGCTGCGCCTGTTGGTGCACCAGCTCCGCAATCCGCTCACCGCCCTGCGCACCTTCGGCCACCTGTTGCTGCGCCGCCTGGAGAAGGACAGCGACAACCGCTCCTTGGTGGAGGGGCTGCTCGCCGAGGAACGGCAGCTGCAGCGCTACGTGGACGCGATCAGTGACCTGGCCCGCCCCGATGCCCTGATCGCTGCGGCGCCCGATCCCCAGCCCCTGCTGCTGCCACCCCTGCTCAGCGGCCCGGGGGGGCAATCCCTCGCCGAGCCGCTCTCGCCGCTGATCCAGCGGGCGGCGGCCACCGCCACCCTGCAGGGCCGTCCCTGGAAGGGGCCCGGCGCCCTGCCCGCCTGGCGTGGCGACAGCGGCTCGGTGGCCGAGATCATCGCCAATCTGCTGGAGAACGCCTTTCGCTACAGCCCCCAGGGAGCGGCGGTGGGCCTCCAGGTCCGGGACACCCCCCGGGGACCGGTGCTCACGGTGTGGGATGGCGGAGCACCGATCGAGGAGGCCGAACGGGAGGCGATCTTCCAGCGGGGGGTGCGGGGCAGCCGGGGACTGCCCCTGCCGGGCACCGGGCTCGGCTTGGCCTTGGCCAGAGATCTGGCCCACTCTCTTGGCGGGGATCTGCAGCTGGTGATTCCCCCCCAGGCCGTGGATCCCGAGCTGCCGGCGCCGGGGAACGCCTTCGTGCTCAGCCTTCCGGCCTCGGCTGCGGCGGGCGAGTAGGGGCGGCGCGCTGGTTGCGATGGCGAACCGGAACCTGGCTGAACACCGCCGGAGCGTGCGCCCTGCCGCTCTGGGTCGCGCCCAGGCGTCCTCGGTTCAGCTCGCCGGGCCGGCTGCGCCTCCGAGGCTGAGGGCCGCGCTGAGCAGCAGTGCCAGGGCTTCGCTCCATTCCACACAGGCGCCGTAGCTGTCGCCGCTATGGCCGCCGAGCCGCCGGCCCAGCCAGAGGGGCACCACCAGGGCCGGTAGCAGGCCCGCCAGGCCGGCCAGCACCGCCTTGCTGGCGCCGCTCCCCGCCACGACCCAACCGGCCACGGCCATCTCGATCACCACCACCAGCAGCACCAGCAGCGCGGTTGGCCGCAGCTCCCGTGCCAGGCCAGCCCAGTGCTCCCGGTGGAAGGCTGCCGTGCCGCCGGGCCTGAGGTAGGGGAAGCGGGCCATCGCCACCAGGGGCGCCACCCGGCCCCAGAGGGCGGCCCAGGGCAGGGCCAGGGGCGCGGCGGTCGCCAGGCTGACCAGGGCGGCGGTGCGCAGCAGCAGCAGCAGGGCGAGGGCCTGGGCGCCGCTGGCTCCCACCCGACTGTCGTCCATCGCCTCCAGCAGGCGCTCCCCCGCCGCCAGGCCGTCGGCGGTGTCCATGGCCCCATCCATGTGTAGGCCGCCGGTGAGCAGCAGGCTCGCGGCCAGCACCAGGGCCACCTGGGCCAGGGTCGGCACACGCCCCTCCAGGCCCCACCACAGCAGCCCCTGCAGTCCCCCCAGCACGGCCCCCACCCAAGGGGCGAAGCGGGCGATCCGCCTGAAGCGGGGCTCCGGCCACGGCCAGGCCGGCAGCACCGAATAAAAAATCCAGGCTCCGGCCAGATCCCGCAGCCAGGCGGGGGCGGCGGCAGGGGTGGCATCGGGCGGCTGGGACATGGGTTGGCTGCTGGGCCGCGGCGATGTGCCGATCATTGCCGCCCCATTGCCGTGATGGCTTGGACGCGGCTGGCGTTCTCGGGCTTTTTCAGCAGCCACCTAGCCTCGGCTCCGTGCCCAGCCGCCGGCGCGCTGCACACTCCCGATCCCGCACCCGCCAGTCCCCGTCTGCCGATGAGCCCCGACTCCCAGTCATCGGCCGAAGCCGCCGCGGCAGTCGCCCCGTTAATCGGTGGCCTCCCATCCGGAAGGCCTGGCATGTCGTGGAGTCCCGCCCCCCAGCCCGCGGCGGATGGCGCCCCGACCTTCCCGACGCTCCAGGAGGGGGCCCATCCCTTCCGCTTCACGATCACAGCCCGTTGCCCCCATACCCGAGCCCGCTGCGGCTGCTTCCACACCCCCCACGGGCCGGTGCACACCCCCCGCTTCATGCCGGTGGGCACCGCCGCCACGGTGAAGGGGGTGGCCATCCCCCAGCTGGCCGAAACCGGCGCCGAGATGGTGCTGGCCAACACCTATCACCTGCACCTTCAGCCCGGCGAGGCGGTGGTGGCCGAGGCCGGTGGTCTGCATCGCTTCATGGGCTGGCATGGCCCCCTGCTCACCGATTCCGGCGGTTTTCAGGTGTTCAGCCTCGGTGCCATCAATCGCATCGACGATGACGGCGTGGTGTTCCGCTCCCCCCGCGATGGGGCCCGCATCACCCTCACGCCGGAACGCTCGATGGCGATCCAGATGGCCCTGGGGGCGGATGTGGCCATGGCCTTCGACCAATGTCCGCCCTATCCGGCCAGCGAGGCCGACGTGGCGGCCGCCTGCCGCCGCACCCACGCCTGGCTGGAGCGCTGCGTGGTAGCCCATGACCGTCCCGGCCAGGCCCTGTTCGGCATCGTGCAGGGGGGCTGCTACCCGGCGTTGCGGGCGGAATCGGCCCGGGTGGTGGCCGGCTTCGATCTGCCGGGGATCGCCGTGGGGGGGGTGAGCGTGGGCGAACCGGTGGAGGAGATGCACCGGATCATGCGCCAGGTGGGTCCGCTGCTGCCGGAGGCCAAACCCCACTACCTGATGGGGGTGGGCAGCCTGCGGGAGATGGCGATCGCCGTGGCCCAGGGTTTTGATCTGTTCGACTGCGTGCTGCCCACCCGGCTGGGCCGCCATGGCACGGCGCTGGTGGGCGGTGAACGCTGGAACCTGCGCAACGCCCGCTTCCGCCACGACCACACTCCCCTCGATCCCACCTGCCCCTGCCTGGCCTGCCGCCTCCACAGCCGCGCCTACCTGCACCACCTGATCCGCACAGGCGAGATGCTCGGCCGCACCCTGCTCAGCCTCCACAACCTCTCCACCCTGTTGCGCTTCACGCGGGCGATGGGCCAGGCGATCGCCGAGGGTTGTTTTGCAGAGGATTTCGCTCCCTGGGAGCCGGCCTCCCCGGCGGCGCACACGTGGTAGCTTCCAGCCACCGTGACGGGCCGCAACCGGGCCCTGAGATCCCCATGGCGCACCTTCTGCTGGCCGGCCTCGCTTCCCACGCCACCCCGCTGGCCCAGCTTCCCGAGGCTTACCAGGCCTTCGGTCCCTTGGTGGACATCCTCCCGATCATTCCTTTCTTCTTCCTGCTGCTGGCGTTTGTGTGGCAGGCCTCGGTTGGTTTCCGCTGAATCCTCAAGGCGGCTGCCTGCTTTGTTGGCTGGATCAGAAGCCACCTTTCTGGGCTGTTCCATGTTGGAGCAGCCTTTTTCATTTGTTGTTGGCGATCCACCCTGATCGGGCTCGTTCGGCAGCGCGGTTCCCACAGCCGCCTCGCCGAACCATTCGGAACGGGGCAAGCCCTTTTGGGGCTAGGGCAGGTCGAATCGCCCGTCGAGGATCAGCCCTGCCGCTCCCGCAGCACCGCCCCCGCAAACTCGGGCAGGGCCAACATGCGGCGCCAGCGGGTCGGTTCCTGCACCAGCCGGTAGAGCCATTCGATCTGCAGAGCACGCATCCACTTCGGGGCGCGCTTTTTGGTTCCGGCCCAGACATCGAAGCTGCCGCCCACCCCCATCCAGAGGCCGCCGCTGCGGCCGGCCAGGCCCCGGATCCAGGTTTCCTGGCGGGGCACCCCCAGGGCCGCCAGCACCAGATCGGGCCGGGCCGCCAGCAGCCGCCGCTCCAGCTCGAGCCATTCGGCGGCCTGGAGATAGCCGTGGCTGGCGATCACCAGATCCAGGCCGGGCAGCTCGCGCCGCAGCCGGGCCACGAGGGTGTCCATCACCTCGGGGCTGGCGCCCACCAGGGCCACGCGCCAGCAGTGGCTGGCGGCGTGCTCCAGCAACCTGCGGGCCAGCTCGATGCCCGGCGCCCGGCGCACCCGGAACCCCTGCCGCCCGAGGGCCCACACCACGCCGGCCCCATCGGGGATCACCAGCTCAGCCGCCTCGATCACGGCGCCCAGTTCGGGATTGGCCCGGGCCGCCATGGTCATCTCGGCGTTGAGGGTCACCACCTGGCCGCCCCGCGTGTCGATCAGCGACTCAGCGACCAACTCTGGGGGAGTTCCGGAGTGGGCCCCGAGGGTTGAGGCCTGCGCTGACGCAGCGGCTGGGTGGGTGAAGGCCTGGGATGAGGCTGTGGAGGCGAGATGGCTGGCAGCCCCCCCGCCGTGCAGGGCGAGAGCTGCCTCAAAGACATCGCCGCACACATTTACAGGTACCCCTAGCACGCGGGCGCGGACCGGGGCCGTCACGGTTGCTGCCATGGGTGGGTGGGGCGGCGGAAGAGAATCTATGGCTTGGGATCGCGCCAAGATGATGGGCAGCCAACCAGCCAACAATCGCTCCGGCTCCGCTATCCCTCTCTCCGATCCTGGTTCCCCTCCCGCGCCGTCCTCCGGCCTGCCCCCCGCGCCCATGAGCTCCACAGCCGCCTGGCGCCGCCTCCAGGACCTCGACCGCCAGATCGATGCTGTGGTGCTGCAGCGGCAACACCCGGTGAGCGGCCTGCTGCCGGCCAGCACCGCCAACACCGTGCATGGCAACTACGGCGACGCCTGGGTGCGCGACTGCGTGTATTCCGTGCAGTGCGTCTGGGGGTTGTCCCTGGCCTACCGCCGCCTGCGGGGTCCCTGCCGCCGGGCCTTCGAGCTGGAGCAGCGGGTGCTGCAGCTGATGCGCGGCCTGCTTTCGGCCATGTTGCGCCAGGCCGCCAAGGTGGAGCGCTTCAAGACCAGCCTGCACCGCCTCGACGCCATCCACGCCAAGTTCGACACCGCCAGCGGCGAACCCGTGGTGCCCGACGACGGCTGGGGTCACCTCCAACTCGACGCCACCGCCCTCTTCCTGCTGCAGCTCGCCCAGCTCACCCGCTCCGGGCTGGTGATCGTGCAGACCAGCCACGAGCGCGATTTCATCCAGAACCTCGTGTATTACGTGGCCCGCGCCTACCGCGTGGCCGACTACGGCATCTGGGAGCGGGGCGACAAGGGCAACCACGGCCTGCCGGAGCGCAACGCCAGTTCAATCGGCCTGGTGAAGGCTGCCTTGGAGGCCCTCGAAGGCCTCGATCTCTACGGCCCCCACGGCGATGGCAGCTGCTGCCTCACCATCCCCCACGACGCGATCGTGCGCCTGCGCCGCGCCCTGCGCAGCCTGCTGCCTCGGGAATCAGCCAGCAAGGAGGCCGACAGCGCCTGCCTGGCGGTGATCGGCTACCCCGCCTGGGCGGTGGAGGATCCGAAGCTGGTGGCCCGCACCCGCGACACGATCCGCCGCGAGCTGGGTGGCCGCTACGGCTACAAGCGCTTCCGCCGCGATGGCCATCAGTGCGTGAACGAGGACGTGACCCGGCTGCACTACGAGCGGGAGGAGCTGGCCGCGTTCGAGCACATTGAGTGCGAATGGCCGCTATTCCTGGCCTTTGAGCTGGTCACCGCCTGCTGCGAGGAGCGCTGGGAGGAGGCCCGCCACTGGCGGCAACGGCTCGCCGATCTGAGCGTGCTGGTGGAGGGGGTGCCCCTGCTGCCGGAGCTATACCTGGTGCCCGCCGAGGCCCTGGAGGCCGAACGGCGCCATCCGGGCAGCCAGGCGCGGATTCCCAACGAGAACGTGCCCCTGCTCTGGACCCAGAGCCTCACCTGGCTGGGGGATCTGCTGCTGGAAGGCTTGATCACCCCGGAGGACCTCGATCCCTCCGGCCGCCGCCAGGGCACCCCCCTGGGGATCTCCGAGGTGCTGGTGGCCCTGGCCCCCGCCGATTCCGGCGTGGCCCTGGCCCTGCGGGAGGCGGGCTTCCCAGCGGAGGATCCCTTGCTGGCGCTGGCCGGGGGCGGCAACGAGGCCAACCCCGTCGGGGTGCCACTGGCGTTGCTCGCCTCCCTTCCCGACGATGATCCACCGCTGCGGCTGGCCAGCTCGCGGGAGCTGGCGATGCGGATGACGTACGTGGGGGCCAACCCACGCCTCGGCCTCTCCGGCCATCCGCCGGCGCGGATGGAAACCATGGCCACGGCCCGCCTCTACCGCCATGGCGGCGACCGGATCGCCTTCCTGCCAGCCGTTCTGGAGGAGAACACCTTCTATCTTGCCGATGACCCGCACCAGCTGTTGGACGCGGTGGCCAGCGAGGTGCGGCTGTTGCAGCGCCACTGGCGCGGGCCCGGCCTGCCGCTGCTGCTGGTGCCGGTGCCGGCCGGACCGTTCCGGCGCGATCCGGAGGCCTTCCTAGCCCTGGCCCAGCAGCTGGCCAGCGGTGCTCTGGAGGGGGTGCCGGTGCAGCTCGCCAGCCACGAGGAGCTCGTGAGTCAGGCGAGCTGGGTAGAGCTCCCGGCCCAGGCGATGGCTGCCTGTGACCTGAGGCCACGCATCCAGACCCTCCTCCCCCCCAGCACCAGTCGGGCGCCGCTCACCGCCCGCCAGGAGCAGGAACTCGATGACCACTCAGAGGCCGACCTGGTGGAGCGGCTATGGCGGAGCACCTCGTTGCAGGAACAAGCGGAGGTGCTGGAATTGCTGGCGAGGCGCCTCGGTGCTCACGCCCTCCTGCGGGGACCCGAGGGCCGCTCGCCGGTGCTGGCGATGGCCCTGCTGGAGGAGGTGTACCGCCGCGGCCTGGAGGAAGCCGACTGGAACGTGGTGCGGCGAGTGGCCGGCGCCATGGGCCTGGTGCACCCCCAGCTCGAGGATGCCCTCACCGACCTGCTGGTGCGTCAGAAGCAGGTGGTGGTGGGCCGCAACTACACGAACGAGTCGTTGATCAGCCAGCCCCACGGCAGCAAGCGGATCGCCGCCATGATCCGCCGCTTCAGCGGTGAGGATGGCCGCGAGTGGATGCTCCAGCAAGAGCTGCTGCTGGCGGTGGATGGCCTGGTCCGACTGGAACCGGATCTCCTCAGCGGCACCCTCACCCTCCAGCTCGGCCAGTTGCTGCTGCTGCTCACGGGCGAACTTGCGGCCGAGGAGAACCTCAGCCCCAGCGACGCCTTCGAGGCCCTCTGCAGCCAGCCTCCCCATGGGATCCGCCGCCGCCTTCGCACCGTGCTGGCTGATGTGGATCACGCCAGGGCAGCCCTGCAGCGCAAGGAGCAGCTCCACCTGCGCGGTCGGGTGCGCTGGGAGGTTCCCGATCCCCTCGAGGAGCTGCCCGGCGGGGAGTGCTGGCTGCAGCACCGCATGCGGCTCGGGGCCCTGGGCCGGGTGCCCCGCGATTTCTATCCCGGCATCTGGGATCTGTTGCACCACTGCCGCGGCGTGGTGATCGGCGACAAGCTCGAGCGACGCAACCGTCTGGAGAGCGCTCCGCTGGTGAGCGAGAAGACCCCTGGGGAACGCAACTTCGCCTCCCTGGTGGAGCAGTTGCTCGGCAAGATCGAGGCCCCGGAATACCGCCAGCTCTGCAGCGAGTGCCTGCTCACCCTGATGGCCTTCGTGGCGGCCAACCCCCAGGTGCAGTTCGACGACGACCTGGCCCTTGATGTGGTGATCGGCCACGCCGTGCGGGTGGGCTGGCAGGAGCGCCATCCGGCGGTCCCCGCCAAGGACTACGGCCTCCACAAGGCCGAGGCCTGGGATCAGTTCTACCGCTCCTCTCCGGCGGCCTGCAGGCGCTGGCAGCTGCGAGCCCTGCAGCAGCTCACCGAGCCGGTTGAAGTGTGATCCTCAGGGCATATTGATCAGACGTGCTGATTAGATCGGCTCGTCGAGCGCCATGCAGAGGTTGGGCTGCTCCACGCATTGCTCGATCAGATCCGCCAGCAGCAGGGCCCTGGAAGCCTGCAGGCCATCCACCGCCGGGGTTTCCACGCCCCGCACGCACTGGAGGAAGTGCTCCAGTTCGGCGTAGAGGGGTTCGATCGAGGTGGTGCTCACCTCTTCGATGAAGCCGTCGTTGCGATACACCAGTTCGCCGTGGTCGGCGCTCACCGAGCCGGTGGAGCGGCGGTGGATGCGGAGGTTGTGCTTGAGGAAATCGGTTTCCATCAGGCTGCTGCGGCAGTGGGTGTAGAGCCGCCGCACCTTGCGGTGGGCCATCTTGCTGGCGGTGAGGCTGGCCACCACGCCATTGGCGAAGGCCAGGGTGGCGTTCACGTAATCGATCGGACCATCGGAGCTGCGACCGCCGGCGGCGGCAAGCCGGACCACCGGGGAGCCGGCCAGCTCCAGCACCAGATCGATATCGTGGATCATCAGATCCAGCACCACCGACACATCGTTGGCCCGGTCGGGGTTGGGGCTGTGGCGCCGGGCTTCGAGCACCACGATCTCCTCGCCGGCCACCACCTTGAGCAGTTCGCGGAAGGCCGGGTTGAAGCGCTCGATGTGGCCCACCTGCAACAGCCGGCCGGCGGTTTCGGCGGCCTGGATCAGGGCGGTGGCCTCCTCCTGGGTGGCGGCGATCGGCTTCTCGATCAGCACGTGCACGCCGGCCTGCAGGGCGGCCATGCCGACCCGGTGATGCAGCAGGGTGGGCACAGCGATGCAGACTGCCTCTACCTCCCCCAGCAGTTCGGTGTAGTCGGGGAACCAGCGGCAGCCGAACTGCGCCACGGCCAGGGCGCCCCGCCCGGCATCCGGATCCGCCACCCCCACCAGTTCCGCATCCCGCAGCAGGCTGAGCACGCGAGCGTGGTGCCAGCCCATGTTGCCGATGCCGATCACCCCGACACGCACAGGGTTCATGGCAGGGAAGCGCGAATGGGGCGATTATCGGTGATCAGGCTCCCTCACCGTTACTGGCCAGGATCTGGACCCGCTCGATGCGGGGGCCATCCATCGTGAGCACGGTGAAGCGGTTTCCCTTCCAGCCCAGGGTTTCGCCGGGCATTGGAATGTGCTGGAACCGCTCCAGCAGGAAGCCGGCCAGGGTGTGGTGCCCCTCGGCCTCGGGCAGCTGCAGGGCGAGCTGGCGGTTGAGTTCGAAGATCTCCAGATCCCCCGCCGCCGACCACCCCCCGTCCACCAGGGGCATCAGATCATGGGCGGCCTCGAGGGGATCCTCGTCGTCGCCCACGATTTCACTGGTGAGATCGGCCACGGTCACCAGCCCTTCGGTGCCGCCGTGTTCGTCCACCACCACCAGCAGGGGCTGGCCGCTGCGGATCAGGGGCAGGAGATCAGCCAGGGAGGTGCTCTCCTGCACCTGGGCCACCGGCACCATGTAGGGCGCCAGGGGGGTGTCTGGCTTCAGCTCACCGCGGGCGATCGGTTCGGCCAGGCGGCGCAGGTCGAGCATGCCCCGCACATCGTCGAGGGAGGCGCCGATCACCGGGAAGCGGGCGTGCTGGCTGGCATGCACGATCTCCATCATCTCGGCGAAGCACACCTCCAGATCGAGGGTCACCATGCCGGAGCGGGGCACCATCACCTCCCGCACCAGGGTGTCCCGCAGGGAGAACACGCCTTCAAGGATGCTCCGCTCATCGGGCATCAGGCCGGTGACCCCGCCGCTTTCGATCAGGGTTTCGAGTTCGCCGGCCGAGAGCACCGGCACCAGCTCGTCCCAGTTGCGCGGCAGCCCCACCAGTCCGAGCACCACCGCGGTGATCCGCTCGATCAGGAGCAGCAGGGGGGAGAGGGTGCGGGTGAGCGATTCCAGCAGCGGAGCGAGCTTCAGGGCTGAGGCCTCCGGCCGGTGCAGCACCCAGGCCTTGGGCAACAGACCGCCCATCACGGTGGCCAGCAGCACCAGTACCAGGAACACCACCGAATCCAGCCAGGCCTGCCCCAGCCGCCCCGCCAAGGTGGAAGCCAGTTGGCCCGCCAGGCCGCGGCCGGTCCAGCCCACCGCCAGCAGGGCGAGCACCGCCCCCAGCTGGGTGGCCACGAGCACGCCCCGCAGCCGCTGCTGCAGCCGAGCCACGGATCCGGCTCCCGGCACCCCATCGTCCTGAAGCTGCTGCACCCGGCTGGGCCGCAGCCGGATCACGGCGAATTCGGCGGCGGCGAAGAAGGCCATCAGGGCCAGCAGGATTGCCAGCGCCAGGTACCGCATGGTGGAAGAAAGGGTGGGCTGAATAGGCAGTATGGCTGTCCCGCCAGGTTCTGCAGCGCTGAGCGCTAGCCGCGTTGGGCCCAATCCGCTGGCCGGTTATGTTCGCGGCTACGCATGGCTGAGGCCAGGCAGGAGAACGTTTCTCGGGTCTTTAGCTCAGTGGCGCGGCACAAGTTGTAAGAATTGGCCATGTTTATATCATGAACCAACCGCCGGACAGAGCCTGCCTTTATGGGGGTCGCGAGGATCGAACTCGCCTCAGGCGGATTATGAGCCCGCTGCATTCACCAGATTGCTAGACCCCCGGCCAATGGCCTCAACCATTTTAAGGGCCCGACGCCCGCCATGGTTTGTACCGATACATGCAGACAACAGCAGACCCGGACTCAAAAACGCGGCCAGTAGGCGCATGCGCAATTTACGGGTCTCCAGCGCTGCCACGCAGCTGACCAGAGCGCCGGTCCCCAGGTGCGTGCACCACTGCATCATTGCACCACTGCACCACTGCACCACTGCACCATTGCACCATTGCAGGGCTGCTCCAGCCTCCCCAGGCCATCCCCCCCCCCC
>Ga0207941_1000047_pt1 | contig 36208 bp, 28 predicted proteins | sample LakMenEpi13Sep12_FD_150695 | JGI IMG/M metagenome (GOLD analysis project Ga0207941, IMG submission 150695) | Freshwater microbial communities from Lake Mendota, WI - 13SEP2012 deep hole epilimnion (SPAdes) | ecosystem: Environmental > Aquatic > Freshwater > Lake > Epilimnion/Euphotic zone ...
CCCGCACCAGGGCCCTGGCAGCCGTGGCGGCGACGTCGAGGTAGAGCTCCGCGATCTCCAACTGGGTGATCCGCACCGGAACGTCCGGCCGCGCTTCGGAGAATTGTTGGTTGGCCGCCAGCACCCCACGCACGAGGGCGGCCACCGAATCCTCCACACTGATGTTGGTGGTGGAGTTGTAGCCGAGCAGCAGGGCGGAAAGCGGCGCTTCGATAGCCTCGGGGGCATCGCCAGATTGCCGATCCACCATCTGGAGCAGGTAGCGGAGGCTGCCCACCCTCACGGCTTCCGTGAGCGTGACGGCGCTGAGTTCGCCGTAGGAGCCGAGCCCGATCACCACCGCTCCGCGGGTTCTGCCCCGTCGCCGTTCCTCGTCGTTGTTGGTGAGGAGCACAACAGTGGCCGTGCCCTGCGCTCCGGCATAGAGACCGAGGCGATGGCGCATCGAGAGTTCACGGCCGACGATCTCGCGGTCGATCAGGGCCTCGGGCCCGGAGATGGCATCCTGCAGGTAGTGACCCACCATTACCGGTTGGGTGACGAAGCGCAGATCCATGGCCTTGCAGCACACCTGCAGGCAAGGGGCCGGCCGGGCCTGGAGCGACTGGCGCTTGCGACCGCCGAGCAGGCTGAGGGCCACCTCCTCCTCGGTGGGATAGGGAATGGGGCCGGCGTCGTAGACCACCGGGGCCATGGCGGAGCGCAGCGTGGGCATGGTGTTCACAGCCCTCAGCCGGGCCGGCTCGGTGCTGCCCGTGGCGAGAAGATCGAAGATCGCCGGGAAATGCGCTGCACTGTTGCAGAGGGCAGCGTGCTCCACGGGCATGGCATAGAAACTGCCGATGCCGGGGATGGGGCCGGAGGCCCAGGTCACCGCACCGTCGCCCGCCGGAGTGCCGAGCATTTTCAAGCGATCGTTCTGCTGCAGAAGGCCGCAGGGGGTCATGCTGGCCTGGCCGTAGACATAGATCACCTGCTGCTTGTGCTGTTCGGGCAGCTCAGGGCTCTCCTGATCCCACAACCAGCGTGACTGGGCAAGCACGGCCTTGCTGGGAGTGGCTGCTATGCCGTCTCCGATCCAGCGGTCCTGGTTGAGCTGCTTCAGCTCCTCCCAGACCCCCTCCTGGAAGTAGTCGTCACGCTGCTGAACATCACCGGCTTCCCTGAAGCCGGGCTTGGGCAGCAGCTGAAGCATGCCAGGGAAGCCGGCCATAACGGTGAGAATCTGCTGCATCGAGTGCCGGCTGTCGATGCGCGTCAGCTTGCGGATCAGGTCTGACTTGCCAAGCAGGGTCTCCACCATCTGGTGTGATCCCTGGTTCGGCGTACCGAGCATCACGAAGCGGGCACCGCTGCGGCCCATCAGCTCGTTCCAGAGTGGTTCGTCTGTTTTCACCAGGGCACGCACCACTAGTCCCCCCATGCCGTGAGCCAGGAGGCGCACCGGTTGGCCGGAAACCGCCGTTTCCTGCAGCAGAGCCTTCAGGCGGGTCGCCAATTCGACGGCCGTTTCCTGCAGAGGTCGGCGCCAGTCGTAGGCGAAGCGCACGACTCGATGGCTGCCGATCAGCGACTTGCAGAGTTCGCCGTAAAACAGGGTAAAGAGCTTCTCGGCCTTGATCGACCGATCGGCTGCGTTGCCGTAGGCGATCTTCTCCAACCCGCCGAGGGCCAAGCTGCCGGGATCGAACCAGAGGCGATCGCGGGCTGCCTCGTTCCAGAGGTGGGAGGCCATGCAGTCGGGCAGCACCACAACCAGTGGCAGGGTCTGCTCGGTGGCCCCATCGATCCCGGCGGAGCTTCGCAGGGACCGCTCGTCGGCCCGATCGGTGTCGAGGCTGGACTCGTCGATCAGGCCGGAGACGGGATGGAAGCCGGCGATGCTGGTGGTGTTCGTTGCGGTGAGCCAGCGCCGCAGGGCGCCGCGGGAGGAGGCATTGGCGAAGTAGTTGAAGTGGCTTACCCGGGGGCCCTGCTCGAAGAGCTGATGGGCGTTGCCGGGTCGGGCAATGCCCGCCCCCATCGAATCGGTGTCCACGACGAGGTCGTTGTTCACCCGCTCGAAGAAAACGAAGTCGGTGAACAACACCCCCAGGCGCTTGAGCAGGTGCCCGCCTTCGATGTCGCCGGCGATCACGGCGAGCTGAAGCCCCTCGGCGGGCGTTGCCCTGGCCAGGAAACGCCCCAGCGGTGCTTCGGGCAGCATGGCCTCGATGCCTGGAACCAGTCTTGGATCGGTGCGGTGCCGGGCGATCTCCAGCACCACCCGCTTCACGCAGGAATAGATCGGGTTGCCCGCCAGGTAGGGCACGGTGCCGAGCAGGGTGAGCAGGGCGGAAAGGAAGGCATCGAAGTTGCCGCTGACCAGCAGGGTGCCGCGAGCGGGCGCCGCCACCCGCACGTAGCGCTCGATCCGGAAGCCGTGCTGCCGCCCCAACAAGGTGCGCAGTTCCCGCAGCCGCTCGCGTTGCTCGGCGTAAGCCCACTCGCCCTCCCGCTCGAGGCTCTCCCGGCGGCCGGGATCGTCTGCGGTGAAGGGGGCGGAACCAGGGCGAAACCCATTGATGAGGTCGTCATCCATCTGCCGCAGGCAGAGGAGATCGCCCACCAGCCCGCCCCGGGAGTGGGTGACCAGGTGGATCCGGGCCCTGGCCGGGAGGATCCGGGCCAGGGCCAGGGCGTTGTCGATGGGGCTTTCGGAGAAGGTGTAGTGCTCGAAGGTGTAGATGCGTTCCCCATAGGTCGCCCGGAGCGCGCGCCAATCCTCCTCACTCGTCTCCTGCAGATCCCCGAACGAACCGGCGCCGTGCGATCCGGTGCCGTGGATGAAGACGAGCAGCGGGCCTTGCAGGGCCTCCTGGGCCAGCTTCGGATCCGCCGCGCCGAAGACTTCCGAGGGGACCCGGGAGCGGCCGGACCAGCGGTAGAGCCCGGGGCTGACGCGCAGCCGCTTCTCGATCGTCCACATCAGGGCCTTGGTGCCGAGCCAGGAAACGCCGAGCTCGGCCACCTCGCCCAGCTTTTGCTTCGCCTTCTCCCCCAGCCGTTGCTTCGCCCACGCGAGCGCCTTGGCCCTGGCCTCCTCGATAATGGCATCGCTGCCGAGATCGAGGCTGAACAGCCGGGTGATCAGCTGGCCGGCGCTGCTGCCGCGGGAAGCAGCGCCGGCCAGGCCCCGATCCTCCAGACCCAGCAAGGATTCTGCTCCGATCTGCTGCAGGGTGGCTGCGAGGTTGCCGGCTGAGGTGATCACTGTGATGCCCTCCACCATCTCCAGCACCACCACCTGATCGGGCGGCAGGTCGAGCGGGTTCAGATCGGTGCCACCGATGTCGCGGGATGGGCCCGAGAGATCGAAGCCTCTCTCGACCTTCAGGAAGCCGGTGGGGAGGAAAGGATCCTCGCCCCGGTGCTCTGACCCCCGCGAGGCCGGAGCCAGCAGGCGGGGCAGGGGGGGATCCTGGAGACGGGTGCCAGGAACGCTGAGGCTGATGGTGTTGCGTTTGGGTTCCGGCATGGGGTTGCGGCAGCCTCAGGCGAGAACTTTGAACTGCAGCGCACTTCTGGCCCCCATCACCTGGGGCACCTGGGGGTAGTTGGCCGAAGGCAGGTAGCGACGGATGGCGGCGTGCCAGTTGGCATAGGTGGCGGCGGCGGGGAGAGTCTTGAGGGTTTTCAGGGCGTAGTAGGTGAAGGCGCCATTGGAGCGATTGTTGAATCTGGCGTCGTAGCTGAACTTGTTGGGGCCCTCCTCGCAACCGGCCATCAGCAGGTCGCCGCCAGGGGTGATCACCCCGGCCCAGGGGGAGGTGGTGCTGCTGATGGGGAGGTTGGTGAGGGGGCGGCCACTGGCAGCTCGGGGGAGCTGATCCTCGGGAACCCAGGCCCCCATCGGCAGGAAGCGCACCCTGGGAGCATCCGCATCGGGATCGGCGGGAGCATTGCGCAGCACGGTGCCGGAATGGCAGCTGTCAGAGATCAGGATCACCCGCACGCCGGTTTTGCGTTGCTGGAAAAGCTGGTGGAGCTCGTCATCGATCAGCGCGTTGCCTTGAAAGATGTCATAGGGACAGAGGGCCTCATCGAGGCCATCCGATTCGTCGCCGCTCTTGTCGGGGGCATAGGTGCCGTGGCCCGAAAAGGTGATGGCAACGGTGTCGCCGCTATTGGCGCTGCCCACCAGGCCGGTGATGGCGCTCACCATGGCTGCCTTGGTGGCCTGGGCATCGAACAGGAGCTTGGTGCTGAAGCCCTTCCCCTTCAGGACGGCAGCCCAGTCGTTGGCGTCGTTGACGCAGCCCTTGAGATCGCTTTGGGTTCCCGGATAGTCGTTGATGCCGATGCAGAGGGCATTTTTTGCCATGACTTTTCTCGTGAAGTGTTTTCGTAACGTGTGAGGATTCCTTCGCCAGAGAGGTACCAGACGGGCCGACTCTGGATCTCCACAGACCAGCTTTCTCCAGGCAGATCGAAAGACGAGATCTGCTTCATCTTTCTACATCCCTTGAAACACGATAGAAGAATCGAAGCGTCTTCTCGCCAACTGCAGCCACAGCAACAGCAGTTCACTCCCCTGCCGTAACTCCCGACTGATCGGGCCCCAGGTCGGACAGCCGACGCGCAGGGTGATCGATTTGTTCCCAGCCCAGGGCGGCCACGATGGCGTCGGCAGGCAGCACCAGATGGGGCAGTAGTGCCTGGGTGGCAAAACGCTTAAGCCGCTTTAGTTGCATGGTTTCTGGTGGAAGCTCACCGCTAGATGCAGCTTTCCTCCTTGCCTGGTGACCTAACCTCGCTACAAGAAATCTGCCGCACCGGAACGGCGCCCGCCTGGCGGTATGCAATGACCCTTCCCCCCGAACGTGAGGTTGCCCCATCTTCCCCAGCCTCCACGGCAGCGACGGATTCCTCGCGGCTGCAGCGCTTTTCCACCAGCACCTGCCTGTTGCACCAGCAGGGCAACCGCTGGAGCACGGAGCGCCGGCCGCTGCAGGTGGAGGGCTACCGGGAGGATTTGGGCGAGGGGGTGGAGATCACCATGGTGAAGATCCCGGCGGGCAGCTTTTTGATGGGCTCTCCTGAGGGCGAGTCGGAGCGATTCGACGATGAAGGCCCCCAGCATGAGGTGACGCTGGGCGGCTTCTTCATGGCCCAGACACCGATCACCCAGGCCCAGTGGCGGACGGTGGCGGCTTGGCAGAAGCTGGAGCGCGACCTGAAGCCCGATCCTGCGAAGTTCAAGGGCTCGAACCGTCCGGTGGAGCGGGTGAGCTGGCACGACGCGCAGGAGTTCTGCCGCCGCCTGAGCCAGCGCACGGGCCAGCGCTACGGGCTGCCAAGCGAGGCCCAGTGGGAATACGCCTGTCGTGCCGGCAGCAGCACACCGTTTCACTTTGGAGCCACGTTGACGCCGGAACTGGCCAACTACAACGGGAATTTTATATATGCAAACGGCCCCAAGGGCACCTATCGCGAGCAAACCTGCGAGGTGGCCAGCTTCCCGGCCAATGGCTGGGGCCTGCACGACATGCACGGCAATGTCTGGGAGTGGTGCCAGGACCAATGGCATGACAATTACAACCTCGCCCCTGGCGATGACCAACCCTGGCTGATTGCTGCTGCGGCTGCTACCGAACAAAAGCTGCTGCGCGGCGGCTCCTGGATCGGCGACCCCGGCGACTGCCGCTCGGCCTACCGCAGCCACGACGAGGCCGTCAGCGACGCCGACGATGTCGGTTTCCGTGTGGTCTGCCTACCTCAAGCTGCTTCCCTTAATCCTTAAACCCACAAGCCCTCAACACTTGGCTGTTTTTAAACATTGGCTGTTGCGGCTATTCGTTTAGGTCTAGGTGGCTGTCGGCTGCGGGCTGTTCCCGAATGGCGCCATAGGCTCCTCGCTTCACTCGCTCCTCATGCCTCGCCGGCATCCCCATCTTCCAGCAGCCCCTGGGCCATCACGGCAAAACAGACCAATCCCCTGCCTTGGTGCGCTGCTGGCCCCGGCATTGCGCTTAATCATCTGCATTGCGAGCCAAACCGGCCGACCGCAAAGCCATCTTGATCAACAAAAAAGACCCCCTGCGAAGCAAGGAGCCATAACAAATGGAGCCAAGCGGATTCGAACCGCTGACCCCCTGCATGCCATGCAGGTGCTCTACCAGCTGAGCTATGGCCCCATTGATGCGGTGGGCTTTCCCATCGCTGCTCCAACATACATGCTGACGGTCCTCAGAGCTGGCGCCAGACGGCCACGAGCCGCCCCTGGATCTGCACCTGGTCGGCGGCAAGCAGCAAGGGCGGATAGGCCGGATTGGCGGCCTCCAGGCGCACCTTGCGCCCCTGGCGATGGAAGTGCTTGAGGGTGGTGCCACTACCGGCCACCAGGGCGCTGACGATGGCGCCGTCCCGCAGCCGCGAGGGATCGGCCACCGGCTCCATCAGCACCACGTCGCCATCGGCGATGTGGGCTTCCACCATCGAATCCCCATTCACGGTCAGGGCGAAGAGGTCGCGGTTCTCCAGCAGGGGCTTGAGGTCGAGACGGTCGCGATCGTCGGCGGCCGGATCGATCAACCCCCCCGCCGCCACCGATCCGAGCACCGGAATGCCGGCCTGGCCGCCCCCCAGCAGCTGCAGGGTGCGGGCCTGGCCCTCCTGCCAGGTGATCCAGCCCTTCTGCTGCAGATGGCGCAGGCGGCTCTGGATCGGGGCCGGTGATCGCAATCCCATGGCCTCCACCATCTGGCGAATCGAAGGGCTGTGGCGATGGCTGGCGATGTAATCCTGCAACCAGTCGTAGAGCTCTTGTTGGGCGGAGGTGAGTTGCTGGAGGGCGGGCACCGGGGGATGACAAAACTCTGGTACATGTGTACCGTCTCACGGTGCATTTGTCCAGCCTGGCGCTGTAATCCGCTCAACATTCCGCTCAACCTGGAGCCAGCAGGGCCGCCAGCAGGGCCTGTTGCACGTGCATTCGGTTCTCTGCCTGATCAAACACGCGGCTCTGGTCGCCTTCAATCACGGCGGCGCTGATCTCCTTACCGCGGTGGGCCGGCAGGCAGTGCAGCACGATCGCCCGGCTATCGGCTTCCGCCAGCAGCTCGCCATCAAGGCACCAGCCCCGAAAAGCCCGCTCCCGTTCAGCCTGCTCCTGCTCCTGCCCCATCGAGGCCCAAACATCGGTGTAGAGGGCATGGGCGCCGCGAACGGCAGCGACGGGCTCATGGACAACGCTGATTTCGGCGCGGCCCCCAGCCAGGGCAGCGGCCCGCTCCAGCACGGCCGAATCAGGGGCAAACCCCTCGGGCGTGCCGATGCGCACGTTCACCCCCAGCAAGGCGCCGGTGAGCATGAGCGAGTGGGCCACGTTGTTGCCATCACCGACATAGGCCAGGGTCAGGCCCTCCAGGTGCCCGAAGGCCTCCCGCAGGGTGAGGAAGTCGGCGAGGGCCTGGCAGGGGTGCTCCTCGTCGGTGAGGGCATTGATCACCGGGATCGAAGCCCAATGGGCGTAGTCGGCCAGATCGGCCTGGGCGAAGGTACGGATCGCCAGGGCATCGCAATAGCGACTTAGCACCCGGGCCGTATCGGCGATCGGTTCGCCCCGACCCACCTGGGTGACAAGCGGCAGCAGGTCAATGGTCTGGCCGCCAAGGCGGGCCATGGCCACGGTGAAGCTGACCCGGGTGCGGGTGGACGCCTTGGAGAAGATCAAGCCCAGAACCCGGCCCGTCAGATCGAAGCGCTGGCTACCTGCCTTGAGCTGGGCGGCCAATGTGAGCAGGGCCTCCGCCTCGGCTCGGTCCAGATCGCTGGAAGAGAGAAAATCAGCGCCGGCGAGGCCAGCAAGGGCGACGTCGAGGCAGGCCATGGCCGCTCCATCAAAGAACCCTTATCGGAGATCCATGGCCCCGCGGTCAAGGGGGGGTAGATGGCCCCCATGGGTTAAGCCGGGCCCTCAAGGGGTGGTGGCCACCAGAACCTGTTCGGCCTGCACCGCATCGGCGGAGGGCATGACGCTGCTGGCCAAGAGCCCCTTGAGTTCGTCGCCCTCAATCACCTCCTGGGCCAGGATCTTCTCGCTGATGCTTTCCAGTAGGGGTCTGTTTTGGCGCAGGATGCTCAATGCCCGGCCATGGGCACGGTCCACCAGTCCCCGCACCTCCTTGTCAATCGCCTGGGCGGTGGCATCACTGACGGAACGCCTGGGGTTGTTGCCACCGCCAAGAAAGCGATTGCCACCCTGCTTGTCATAGGCCAAGGGGCCCAGGGTTTCACTCATGCCGTAGGTACCCACCATCTGCTCGGCGATGTCGGTAGCCCGCTGTAGATCATTGGCGGCGCCGGTGGTGACTTCTCCGAACATCAGCTCTTCGGCGCTGCGGCCCCCCAGCAAGGTGGCGATCTGGCCTTCGAGATCTTCCTTGGAGTTGAGGAAGCGCTCTTCGGTAGGTAGCTGCAATGTGTAACCCAGGGCACTCATACCCCTTGGCACGATTGAGATTTTGGCCACCTTGCTGCCCCCGGGCATCAGGTGACCCACGATGGCGTGACCGACCTCGTGGAAAGCCACCACTTTTTTCTCATCGGGCTGCAGCACGCGGCTGCGTTTTTCCAGGCCAGCCACCACCCGCTCGATCGCCTCGTTGAGATCCGCCTGTTCGACACTGGTGCGCTTCACGCGGGCCGCCAGCAGGGCCGCCTCGTTGACCAGATTGGCCAGGTCGGCGCCGGCAAAGCCGCTGGTTGCCTGGGCAATCTTGTCGAGATCAACCCCTTCAGCCAGTTTCACCTTTTTGGCATAGATATCAAGAATAGTGCGCCTTCCCGAGAGATCGGGACGATCCACCAGCACCTGGCGATCGAAACGGCCCGGGCGCAACAGGGCGGCGTCAAGGGTCTCAGGTTGATTAGTGGCGGCCAAAACAATCACCGGCTTGTCCTTGGAGGCAAAGCCATCCATCTCGGTGAGCAATTGGTTCAGGGTCTGCTCCCGCTCGTCGTTGCCGCCCACAACCCCCATGGAGCCGGAACGACTCTTACCGATGGCATCAAGTTCATCGATAAAAATTATACATGGTGCTTTCTTTTTAGCTTCTTCAAAGAGATCTCGCACCCGCGCCGCACCGGCACCAACAAACAATTCAACAAATTCAGAGCCTGAAATAATAAAGAATGGCACTCCTGCTTCACCGGCCACCGCCTTGGAAAGCAGGGTCTTGCCCGTACCAGGAGGCCCCACCAACAAAACTCCTTTGGGAATACGGGCACCAATTGCGACATAGCGCTCGGGCGTCTTTAAGAAATCAACAATTTCGTTGAGCTCGGCCTTGGCTTCATCGACACCTGCCACATCGGCAAAAGTAACACGCGATTCTTCATCAGGAACATAAACCCGGGCCTTACTTTTAGTAAAACTCAACGCCCCTTGGGCGCCACCCATGCCACTGCGACGGGCAAAGAACTGCAGAACAAGAATGAAAATCAGCGGCGGCACCACCCAACTAAGCAGTGTTGTGAAGAGATTGGGCTTGGCCGGCGGTGCCGCCGCAAACTCGACGCCATGCTGTTCGAGCCGTTGGGGCAACTCCATGTCGAAGATCGGCGTGGTCGCCAGCAGGACGGGAGCACCTTCGGCTGGAGCTTTATTGAGTTCGTAACGAATTTGATCAGAAGTTATATAAGCGCGCTTTACATTATTGTCATTCACCTGATCAATGAAAAGCGAATAGGGCACCCGCGGCACCTGATTGGCCGGATTAGGCAAAAAGTTGCTGAACAAGAGCAACAGGCCAAAACCCACCAACAACAAGTTGATCAGGCCAAAGCGCCGATTGGGGCGGTTGTCATCTTGACGGATAGCCATGCCACAGTTCCACTGGCGGTCAGCCCAACCTAGAAGGTGCGGTCCTCCCCTGTCCCCAAGGCCACGGGTGAGAACCGAACGGAGCCGACCTGCTTGCACTAGAGGATGGGGCCGGCCAAGCTGGTTCCATGTGCGGTCGCTACGCCCTGACCACCGAGATGGAGGCGCTGCTGCCGCGCCTGCAGGGTCCCCTGCCGGAGGGCTGGCGCCAGCACTACGCCCCTCGGCCCCAGGTGCGACCAGGGGAACCGGTGCTGCTGCAACGCCAGGAACACGGCCGCCTGGAAGTGGGCCTTGCCCTCTGGGGGCTCCTGCCGGAATGGAGCCGGGACCCATTGGAACGGCGGCGCCCGATTAATGCCCGCTCGGAAACGGTGATGGAAAAGGCCAGTTTTCGTGGGCCCTGGCGCCACCGCCGCGCCCTGTTGCCGGCGAACGGCTTCTACGAATGGCAGAGCCGCACCGACCAGGCCACGGGCAAAACCTGGAAACAACCCTGGCTGTTTCGCCGCCGCGATGGGGATGGGTTCTGGCTGGGTGGCCTTTGGGATCGCTGGATCGGGCCGGATGGCAGCGAAGTCGAGAGTTGCGTGGTGCTCACCACCAGGCCGAACGAACTGCTGGCGCGGGTTCATGACCGCATGCCCGTGGTCATCCCTGACGGCCTGGAGGAGGCCTGGCTGGAGCCCGCCGATGGGCCAGCCCTCAGGGCACTCGAACCGCTGCTCGACCCCTGGGATCCGGCGGCATGGGAGGCGGTGAAGCTGGAGGCGATGCCAGGGGAAACCAGCATCGTCCCTGGGGCCCACCCTGCAGCGGGCCCAGTGCTTGACTCCCCCTCACTGCAGCCGCCGCCCACCCCACCGCCATGAGCCTCACCGAGCTGGATGCCTTCCTGGCCCACGCCCGCAGCCACAGCGATCTGCTGGCCCGCCTGCAGGATGAATCCTCGCCCCTGGAGATCAGCGACTTCCTGCAACTGGCCCATGCCGAAGGCTTCCCTATTTCCGAAAGCGATGTGATTGCAGCCCAGCAGCGCCAGGAGTCCCTGCTCAGCGACGCAGAGCTGCAAAAGCGTGCCGGCGTAGAAGCAAGACGTCTGCGCCACTTTCTGCATGGCTGAAGCCTCACTCCCAGCCTGGCAGGAGCCCGGGGGGCTGGAGCGGGTGGCGGCCTATCCCCGCCCCCCGGCCCTGGTGCCGGACCCCAGGCCGGTGCGGGTGGAGGCCGGGGGGCACCTCCTGGCCGCAAGCGACCACAGCCTGCGGGTGCTGGAAACCTTCCATCCACCCTGCTTCTACCTGCCGCCTAATTCTTTCAACCTCAATCTGCTGGTGCCGGCGCCTGGCCGCAGCTACTGCGAATGGAAGGGGGTGGCCCGCTATTTCGATGTGCTGCTGCCGGATGGCCACAGGCTGCCGCGGGCCGTCTGGCAGTACCCCGAGCCCACCCCCGCCTTCGCGCCGCTGGCCGGCTGGTTCAGCCTGTACCCGGCCGCCATGTCGGGATGCTGGGTCGATGGTCAACCCGTGCGGGCCCAAGCTGGCGGCTTCTATGGCGGCTGGATCACCGCTGGGCTGATTGGACCCTTCAAAGGAGATCCGGCCCACCCGGAACTCATTTAAGGGGCGTCGGCGGCAGCTCCACCAGAATCAGTCGCATCACCGCCGCGCCCAGGGGCCTGGAGAGGCTGGCGATTTCAGCCCGCATCGCCAGCGGTTGGCCGTGGGGAATCAGGAGCTGCAGATCACGGCTTTCGGTCCGCTCCACGCCTGTCGCCGGCCTGCGGGCCAACTCCAGCAAGGCGGCCCCGTCATCGGGGGTCAGAAACAACTGAAAGGGCAAGCCGACGAGGGAACCGATGTCTTGGACAAGGCGGGTGCAGAGCCGTTGATTCGCCATCACCACTTTGAGGGAATCGTCAAGGACAACCACGTCAAAACATTGGGAATCGAATACAGAAGCAAAAATTGTGGAGAGGTTGGCAGCTTGCTCGGCAATGGCAGTGGTCTCCGTGACATCGGTCAACGTACCGACTACGCAATGTTCATGTTCATCTTTGATCACCGAGGCAGTCTCAACAACCTGGATGCGACGTCCATCACGGGTACTGAACCGGTAAGTCACCGACCAGCCAGTGCCGTCCTTGTTACGGCTGGCGGCCACCCGAGGACGATCGGCAGAATCAATCGCCTCCTCTAGCAGGGAAGGCTGGCTGCGGAGTTCCGCAGGGGTCCAACCCGTGAGCATCTGAATGGGGGCGCTGACATATAGCAAGCGATCGAAATTGCCGTTACGTTTCCACACCGCCTGTTCCAGGGAATCGGTGAGGCGGGTGAAATCCGCGAGGGCCGCTTCGGCGGTGCGCCGCAGGGCCACAAGCTCGCCCACGTCAGTGAGGGTGATGATGGCGCCCATGGGCCGCTTATCTCGGTCCAAATAGGGCATAACCTGCAGGAGATAGGCGACTTCTTCACTGCTGGCTTCAATGTTCCGCCTTGGCACGCCAGCAAGCACCTCCACAATCGCCTGCCGCAAGCCAGTCAATTGAAGGGTGGTGGGCACCGAGAGCAGGGGCTGGCCGATGTCGGAGTCCACCAGGGCGAATACCCGTACCGCCAGGGGAGTGAAGCGAGTAATACACATCTTCAGATCAACGATCACCATGCCCTGGCTCAACGAACTCTGGATATTTTCGAGATCGTTGTTGAGCAGCTGTAGTTCATCGCTACGGGAGCGCAACTGCTGATTAAGGGTACCTAGTTCCTCGTTGGTGGCCTGCAACTCTTCGTTGGATGCCTCGAGTTCTTCATTAGAAGATTGCAATTCTTCCGAGGTGGCCTGCAGCTCTTCTGAGGAGGCTTCTAGCTCTTCGTTGGCCTCCTCCAGTTCGACCATGGAACGGCGCAGGGAATCCTGGCTGGCAAGCAACTGCTCTTCCAGGCGCAGGATCTGGCTGGCAAAGGAGGAATCAACCAGCCGGGCCCCTGATCCGGCCCGGGGCAAGACGGGGGAAACCGATTCAGTTTCGGTTTCAGTTTCGGTATCACTTTCGGTATCGGTAAGCCGCAGAAACGTAATCACGCAGAATTGGCGTGCACCGACCCGCAGGGGTCGCACCTCCAGGCGCAGACTGCCCTCCTCGCCCGGAAGGCGAATGCTGGGGCTGAGAACTGGCACCTCATCGGCCCGCACCAGCAACAGCAGGGCCCGGGCCTCGTCCCGCAGCTCCGCCCTCAGGAAAAGACTGGCGTTGGCGCTGATCCAGCCTTCCGGCATGACGCAATAGGGCGTCACGTCGCCAATGACCTGCACCAGGTTGTGGCCGTCATCCAGCACCAGACAGTCGCCACAGAAACTGCGGCTGAGGGCCTCCAGCAAAATCATGTGCTGTTCCGGTACGGAATCACGCTGCACAGTGTTGCGGGCTAAAGACGGCCGAGCCCCGGACCCCCGGCTTCCGTTGGAGCCTAGGGGCGCCACGGTGCGGCGGGCGATCTCGCCACTGCGCCGATAGATGCGGTGGGTGGCATTGGCCACGGCAAAGCCTTGGTGGCCGTGGCCCAAGGACTCGGATTCACCCAAAAACAGCAGTCCGCCGGGCAATAACCCAAACCGAAAAAGACTGATCACCCTTTCTTGCAGCGGCGGGGTGAAATAAATAAGCGTGTTGCGACATGAAATCAGATCGAGTCGCGGGAAAGGGGGATCTTCGCTGACGTTGTGGCGCGCAAAGACAACACAATCTCTGAGTTGATCTTTGATGGTAAATTCGTTAGGCTTCTCGTCTAGGAACCGGCAACGCAAATCTGCGGGAATGGCCTGGGCCTCAGTCAGGGGATATACCCCCCGACGGGCCACGGCCAAGGCTTCTTCATCAAGGTCGGTGCCGAAGATTTTGAGACGATCAGCCAGCGCCGCCGGATGGCCAAGCACCTGACTGATAACCATGGCCAGGGTGTAGACCTCCTTGCCCGTGGCGCAACCTGGCACCCACACCCGGAACTTGACCTGGGGGGCCAACGGGGCCCCATAGTCCTTCAGCAGTTGGGCCAGGACATCAAAGGCCTCCGGATCGCGAAAAAAAGCGGTGACATTGACCAGCAGGTTGTGCAGCAGGGCCGGTGCTTCTTCAGCATCGTCCCGGAGCAGGCTCACATAAGCATCAAGATCGGCCACCTGGCGGATAGCCATGCGGCGTTGCAACTGCCGGCGCAGGGTGGATTCCTTGTACTGAGAGAAATCCACCCCCGTGCCTTGCTTGAGATGCCCCAAGACGGCGTTGATGCTCTGGGATTGCATTTCTTGACCGCCGGCACTGTCTAAACTAATCGTGTTTTCTGCCACTGAGTTTAATTGCAATCCGATTGCGCCAGTTTCTAGTATATTCGTAGCCCCGCCCAGGGAAATGGCCGCCCGGGGCATGGCATCAAAACGGGCTGTTTCAGGCAACTGGGCGAAGGTGAGTCCACCGGCGGCCCGCACCTGGGCTAACCCCCTGGCGCCATCCGAACCGGTGCCAGATAGAACCACAGCCACCCCCTGCTGGCGCCATTCCCGAGCAATCGATTCGAACAACCGATCGATGCTGGGGCTCGGACCGAAGCGGGGCGGTGGATCGCTGACGACTAGCCGGTCGCCCCTTACAGCCACATCCCGGTTGGAGGGCGCCACAGCCACGACCCCGGGCCTCAGCAGATCGCCGTCCACGGCGGTCACCACCTGCAAAGGGGTGACCCGTTGCAGCAGCTCGACAATCAGGCTGGGATGGTCAGGGGCGAGGTGCTGGGCCACCACGTAAGTCATCAGCCCCTGCAGCTTGAGTTGGCCCAGGAGCACCTTGAGCGCCTCCAGCCCGCCGGCGGAAGCACCGATCCCCACCACATGGTTGAGGGGCCGAGCATCAGCCCACTGGCGGAGGGAGTGCTCGGATTCACTGAAAAGGCTGTCAGCGGGAAGGATCACGAAGGGAGGCCGAACCCGGATCAGGAGTAATAATCGTAACCAATAAACTAAAATTCATATTTTAATTAGCACAAATCAGCAATTTTTCAAGGCCCTGCAAGCCACGACAAAGTTTCGCTTTTAAATCTTATGCAAAAAACGAAATCCTGACGCCAACCAGCGCCTTGGTCCACCGCTGCCTGGCGGCAAAAAAGCCTTTGGCTAGGCATATCTGGGGAGAGTGTCAGCAACATGACAGGCCAGAGCAATGAAAATGACGACCTGAACCAACGCAAACGCCCCAAACTCAACTATGATGCGCCTGGTTAATACTGTGACGCTTGCCAGCGAAAGCCAAGTCGAACTGAAACCTGAATTTATGTGTCTTCTGCAAGAGGAAAATAAAATCTGCATTACGTTTTACAAGTGGAGTTCATCTGCGCCACTCGACAGCCAGCCAAACGCAAACGTCAAATCTCCAATACCCAATCAGTCATTTAACTGGAAACAATCAATGTACTGGTCAAACACCGAGACAGCTGCCAACACTAAAGAGCAAGCGCTCCCTCCCCAGCAAGATGATCAAACCGGACTCACGAATCCCTTTCTGAACCATCTTGAACGCCTCGAAACCCCGGAAGCAAGCCGCCATCTTCTTAAGGGGGCCCTTGATGTGGGTGAATTCGAAGCCGCTGTAAAAGGGGGATCCCCCTGGCTTTACCAAGGTGCCAATATCCACATCGGCGAACTTCCAGTAGTTGCCTACATCAGCGGACCGGCCCAGGGCCTTATCCAGGCCAGCGATGACCTCACCCTGGTCCTGGGCTACGGCGGTGAACAACGGGTGCGCCAAAAGGGAGTGCTTTGGACCTGCAGGGAGAACACTTGCCTGCTGTTGGCACCAAAGGCCAGCTGGAGCTTTGAAAATACCTTGACGAGCTGCGTGGTCATTAGAATTAAAGTAGAAACCCTCAAGCGCAGCGCCATGGCTATGGGCGGTTGGCGGGAGGCGCCTCCCCAGTGGCAGGAGCTGATGAATCAGGCCCATGGCTGGCAGATCCCCACTGAAGCTCCGGGCCAATCAATGCAGGTTTTCCTGAGGCAGGTAATGGCCAACTGCAATGATCTACTCGGTTTCAGTCAGACCCTGTTGGATCGGATGCATCTGGAAGACCAGATCTACCGACTCGTGGCGGCGATGTTGATCCCGGATTTACGGCAGGAATCTCCCCACAACCGGCTGCGGCTGCGCCAGGAACATGGCCGCGACGCCTTCGACGAGCTGATTGATTACATCCTCGCCAACCTGGGCGAACCCCTTAACCTCACCAATCTCGAAAATCACAGCCACTATTCGCGCCGTACCTTGCAGTACGTTTTTCGCGACCGTTTTGGCTGCACCCCCTCCCAGTGGATCCGCAAGCAGCGACTGGAAATGGCCCACCATCGCCTGCAAAATCCCCAGCCACGGGACTCTGTCTCCGAAATTGCCTTCGCCTGCGGCTACCGCTCGATGAGTCTTTTCAGCCTTGATTTTCAACAGCACTACCACATAAAGCCCTCGCATTTACTACGGGAAGGGCTCCGTCGCACCCCTTGAAGCCATCAATTCGCCGCAACAGGCCTCAAACGCCGCCGCCGGATCCTTTGCCTCCCGAATCGGCCGGCCAATCACCAAGGCACTGGCACCAGCCGCCAGGGCTGCCGCCGGTGTCATCACCCGCCGTTGATCGCCCAGGGCACCGCCACCGGGCCTGATCCCCGGGGTCACCAACACAAAAGGGTGGGGATGGGAGCCCCGGAGGGCCGCCACCTCCAGGGGAGAACAAACGGCACCCCCCAGGCCTGCCGCAGCCGCCAGATCTGCCAAACGCTTGGCATGGGCCCCCAGGGATTCGCTCAAGCCCAGTTCGGCCTTGAAACGCGCTGGATCCCAACTGGTGAGCACCGTGACCGCTAAGAGCGTCGGCGAGTCCCCCAGACCCGCTTCAGCGGCTCCCTGGACCGCCGCCGCCTGGGCAGCCTCCAGGGCCTCCTTTCCGGCCGAGGCATGGACCGTGATCAGCTCAGCTCCTGACCGGGCCGCCGAGCGGCAGGCCCCAGCCATGGTGGCCGGAATGTCGTGAAACTTGAGGTCAAGAAAGACCCGCAGGCCTAGCTCCCTCAGCCGGCACACCACCTCGGGGCCTGCCGCCGTGAACAGCTCCAGCCCCACCTTGACCCGCCTGAGGGCGGGAATCGCCGCCACTAGGGCCAGAGCCTCGACAGCATCACCGCGATCGAGGGCCAGGATCAAGACATCGGCGGGGTGGGGAACCGGGGGGGCAACAGGAGAATGGGCCAGAAGAAAACATGATTACGAAAAGACGAAGCCACGCTAATAAGGGATTTCGAACGCGTCGAGACCCCCCCTAGGCGGCCCATGGCGCCTCGATGCACCGGGCGTCTTCCCCCACCAGCTCCCGGACCAGGCGGTCGTGGTCGAAGTGACAGCCGAGGTGGTCCCTGATCGCCAAAGCGTCCCGCTCGGCATTGCCCAGACAGCAGGTGCCCCCCGGCGAGGGCGTCACGTTGAAGCTGAGCCCGGGCCGGGCGGGGATACAGACCTCGCCAAGCATCAGCCGGCGGTTTTGACGATCGATAAGTTGGGGCCTCACGCCGCCATAGCCCTCCGCGAAACGCAGGTCGTCGAGTTGCAGGGCAGGCACGATCTTGCGGGCATCAGCCAGGAACAGGCGACGCCGCAGCCAGGGCACCTCAAACAACAAATTTCGAAGGATGTAGCTGCGGATATCAGCATCGCCAAAAAGCTGCCACAACACCGCCAACACCGCCCCATCGAGCCGCAGCACCCGCAGAAATTCCCAAAACGAGGCGGGACGGTAGCGCTCTAACAATGGCAGCAGCAGGGCCGTGGGGCCAAAACGAGTCTTGCCAGGACTGCGTACATCCGGATCGCCATGGAGAGCAGCGAAGGGCAGCTTGTCGTTTTGCATCGTGTAGACCTTGCCACGCAACAAATCGGGGGTGAAGTAGAAGCTGCCCGCCACCGGCAGGCACGAATACTCCAACCCATATCCCATCTTCTGCGCCAACAACAAGCTGTGGGCGCCTGCGTTGACCACCACATGGCGGGCCCGCAACCAGGTCCGGGGCCTTTCCGCCGCGCCAGGAGCCAGCTCCACACGGTAAAAGTCGCCCTCGGCTTCGATCTGGATGACGCGGGTGCAAAGTCGCACGTCGACGACACGATTTAGGCCCGCAACGGCTGCGTTGGCCAGCTCCACAAACGACTCCGAGAGGGCCTCGTAATCGACAGCCGTCGGTGACAACCGGATACCAATGGCTAGCAACTCCTCCGGCCGCAGCTCTCCATTCACGAGGGCCACCTCCGGCTCCCACTCCGCTATCTGCGGCTTCTCAAGCAGCTCCATAGCCGGGAAATGCGGGGAAAATCGCTGGAAGCGCTCCCTAAGCAGCTCACATTCCCTCGGGCCCACGGCCAGGACCATCTTGGGAGTGCGGAACACACAGCGATCGCGGCGCCCAGGATCAAGCAGATCGCCATAGCGGCCGATCATTTCGGCGGTGCGTTTAACCCGCAGCGCCTTCTCCAGGGTGTAGTTGGTCTCGATGTCCCCGCAATGGATGGTCTGGCTATTGCTGGTGGCCTTGGAATTGACCTGGGCCAGCTGGTCGTAGCGCTCTACCAGGGTTATGTGGGCCAGGTCGGTGTAGCGGGCCAGGGTGAACAACAGGGCTGTGCCACAGACTCCGCCGCCCACGATCAACACATCGGTGGCGGCGTCGGTGCTGGACGAATCGGCAAGGGGGGAGGCGTCGCTTTTCAACGGTGATATGGCCTATTTCCCCCAGCATCGGCCCTTGGGGGAGCCGGCCGAGCCAGGGCGCAAGTCGTGAACTATGATCATCAGGCAGCAAAAATCACAAAGATCAGAACAGTCGGGCGATTAGCACAGCGGTAGCGCACTTCCTTCACACGGAAGGGGTCACTGGTTCGAATCCAGTATCGCCCATCTCAGTTTGGTCTCAGAGCTCCGGCCAACGGGCTCCAGTCATACTGATCACCACATCCAGGTCACGGTTATGGAGTGGCTTCCTTGAGCGGCATTCCGGATCCCCAGCAAACGACCCCAACAAGCGAAGGGTTACTGCCCCCGACAGAACCGATCCCGGAACTGCAAAAGCTCGGCAGCTCACTTGCGGCCGCAAGGCGCCAGCGGGGCATCGACCTAGAACTGTTGGCTGAGCGCTTGCGGATCGGAGCCTCCCAGCTCAGGGCCCTTGAAACCGGCGACCATACCCATTTGCCCGAAGGCGTCTTTGTCATAGCCCTGGCACGAAGAGTGGCCAGTGCCCTGGATTTAAATATCGATGAAGCCGTCCAGGCTCTTCGTGCCAGCCGCTTGATGGTGCGGTCCCAGCCCCGTCCCTCCCTGCCACCGGTTCCAACACGCCGCAGCAAGCCCTCCCCCACCGGTCCCCAGCCTCCCCGGCGGGAGGTGTCAGGTCCTGGCCAGTACAGCACCAGCCAGGGCCCATCCCCCTGGCTTTGGGGCCTGCCTCTGGTACTCGGCGCCCTGGGCATTGCCGCAGCCTTGGGTTTCAACGCCTGGCAGCATTACTCCCGAGCGGCCCGCCCTGGTTCTGCCGCAGCCGATGCAAACCGGTCGCCCGCTCCCCCCAGCCGCCCCAAGGCCCCCGTAGCTGCCAGCGCCGCCGCGCCCCCACCAGCAACACCTACAAAGTTGCGACTTAAATCCACCGAATCAAGTTGGATCCAAGTGCGCCAGATCGATGGCAAAGTCATTTTTGAAGGTACCTTGACGGGCGAGCAAACCTTTCCCCTAGGCCAAGGGCTTGAGGTCCTTGCTGGTCGCCCCTATGCAGTGCTTGCCTCCGTCGGCGATGGAAGCGCCCGACCACTTGGCCCGGTCGATGACCTGAGTTGGCACCGTTTCAAGCCAACAGCCCCAGCTTCGTCCGGTGTTTCCCCCACGGCCGCTCCGATTACAGCACCAACGGGAACAACAACTGACTCCCCAAGCCCAGCTCCTAAGCCTCAGCCCCCGGCACCTGCAGCTGCAGCCCCGTGACCTCCAGCACCACAGGGGCACAGGCAAGCAGGCTCCAGCGTTCCAGGCTCAGGTTTGCAAAGATCCCGTCTGGCCCAAGCCGGGGCTCCAGGGTCACCACCAAAGCACCAGAGCCCTCCTGACGGACGGTGAACCGCTCAATCACCGCCTCGGGACGCCGATCCAGGGCCGCAGCCAATCTCAAAAACAAAGCCAGAGACGTCACCGTCCGGCGCTCCTCACGGCCCTCAATCAACTGCCAAGATTCATGCCGCTTCTTTGGCAGACTCCGCCGGTGGTAGCGGGCAATGGCCGCAACCATCAAGTGTTCGAGCTCCGAGTAACCAAGCAATTCACCGTGCCGAATCAGGTACCAAGTGTGCTTGTGGTATGCCCCCACATTCACGTATTTGCCGCATTCGTGGAGCTGGGCCGCCGCCCAGAGCAACAGACGCCCCTTACCTTCATCATGGTGCAACCAACCACGGGTTTGGTCGTAGAACGACAGGGCCTGGGCCGCCACCCGGTCAGCCCGCTCCTGGTCCACTCCATAGTTGCGGGCCAGATACCGCACCGTGCGCTCGCGAATCGTGCTCTGAAAAGCAAAACGATCGCCGAGCAGGTCGTTGCGCAGCATCCAGTCCACGATCAGGCCCTCCCGCAGGGCCCGATCACAGACCACCAATTCCCTGGCCTGGAGCATCCGCATCGCGGTTTGGAGAATCAGGGCCCCAGGCACAATGATTTCGGCCCGTCGCTCGTTGATCGCCGTGAGGGCGCGCCGCTGTTCCGGCGTCATGCCCATGAGCTTGGTGATCAATTGATCGATCCGCTCGCGGCTGAGGCGATAGCCCTGTAATTTCAGTGGTGACTTGGAATCCTCCGCCGCCGCCAGGGAGGCCAGGGCCATCGCCGTACCGCTGGTTGCGACCAACAGGGGCTTCTCGCCGGGTCGCAGAGCCTGACGCACCTGGGCCACGGCGGGATCCAGGGAGCCTTGGATGTAAGCCTGTAGAAAGCTACGGCGGCCGGCAGGAAGGGGATCCAGCTGGCAAAACTCGCGCTGCAGCCTCACGGCTCCGATGCGGGTACTTGTCAGGACCCGGGCATCGCCGCCATCGGCCAAGATCAACTCGGTGGAACCCCCGCCAATATCCAAAATAAAGTGGGGCTTGTCCCCGAAGGTCATGCCGGAAAGCACCCCCAGGTAGATCAGGCGGGCCTCCTCAATACCGCTGACCAGGTCCACCGTCAGGCCAAGCTGATCCTGCAATGCCTGCACAAACTCCCGACCATTGGGGGCCTCGCGCACGGCGCTGGTAGCGGCCGTGACGATCTGCTCCACCCCATGGCTGGCGGCCAGATCGCGGCAGTGGCGCAAGGTGAGAAAGGCCCGCTCGATGGCGGCGGCACTGAGATCGCCATTAATGGGATCCCGCTCTCCCAGCCGGGTAGTGGACTTCTCCGCCACCACCACGCTGAAACTGTGCAAGGCCGGATTGATGGCAGCGATCAGCAGATGGATCGAGTTGGTACCAATGTCTATGGCCGCCACCCGACGCTCGCCGCTGGCAGGGAAGGGCGGCTCGGACAAGGGAGCCTGCGAGGAGGCCATCGGAATCGGCACCGTTTGGCGGCGTCACTTTGCCATCGAAGCGGTCAAGATGACCCGAACTAGGGTGCCACCAGGATCGCCAGGAGACCATCCGCCATGGCCAGGACGGCTCCAGGGCCATTGCAAAGAATCCGCGACGGACTCGAACTGCTGCGCTGGAACCATCCCAGCGGCAGGCTGATTTTACTGATTCCGGCTGGCTGGGCCCTTTGGCTCAACCCGGCATCACCGCCCTCGCTGCCATTATTTGCCCTGATTGTTCTAGGGGGCTTGGCGGTAAGCGGTGCCGGCTGCGTCGCCAACGACCTCTGGGACCGCCGCATCGATAACCTGGTCGAACGCACTCGCAACCGGCCCCTAGCCGACGGCAGGATCGGAGTTGCCACCGCCGTCGCCCTGCTGGTGGCCTGCCTGGTGGTCGCCCTGCTGGTGGTCCTGGCCCTACCCACCCCGGGCCGGAATCTGGCCCTGCCCTTGGCCCTGGCAGCCCTGCCCCCTGTGCTGCTTTACCCCTCCGCAAAGCGCTGGTTTCCCCTACCCCAGCTGGTCCTGGCCTGCTGCTGGGGCTTTGCGGTGTTGATTCCCTGGGCCACAGCTAGCGGCGAACTCGCCGGAGTGGCCCTGGCCCTCACCTGGTTCGCCACCCTTTGCTGGACCTTCGGCTTCGACACCGTCTATGCGATGAGTGACCGGGAGGACGACCGACGCGTCGGTGTGCGGAGCAGCGCCCTCACCCTGGGTCGCCATGCGCCCCTAGTGGTCGCCTGCTGCTACGGCCTGACCGCCGCAGCCCTTGCCACGGCTGCCTGGTTGCGGGGCATCGCCATGCCCGAATTCTGGCTTCTCTGGATTGCGGCCACCTGGGGGATGCAACGGGAGGCGTCGATCCTGAGGCGCCCCGATCTGCCGCGGGCCGCCTACGGCGTGCATTTCACCCATCAAGTCATGCTGGGGGCCTTGATGCTGCTGGCGCTGATCGTGCCGCAGTGATCCCCTCGCCTGCCGCTGACCATGGCTGCTCCCCTGAGCCACCCCAAACCGCTCCGCTCCGGAGACCGCGTACGCCTGGTAGCTGCCAGTTCGGCCCTTGAAACGGGCGAACGGCTGCAGTTGGGCATGGAGGTACTGCGGAGTTGGGGACTGGAGGTGGAAGAACGGCCCGAACTGGTGGGACGTCGCTGGGGATTCCTGGCCGGCGCAGACCACCAACGGGCCGCCGACCTCAATCCCGGTGACACCAGCAGCCAGGCTGGGGCGGCATTGTTGGCCTGTGTCCGGGGCGGCTGGGGTGCGGCGCGGCTGCTCGAACAGGACCTGCCCAACCACAACGCCTGGTTGCTGGGCTTTTCGGACGTCACCTCCCTGTTGTGGGAACGGCTGGCCCGGGGGCGAGGCGGCGCCATCCATGGCCCCCTGCTCACCACCCTTGCCGCCGAACCCGCCTGGAGCCGGGACCGTTTAAGGGCCCTGCTCTTCGGTGAACCACTGCCGGATCTGGAGGGGGAAGGCTGGCAAAGCGGCGTGGCGACAGGTCCCCTGCTAGCCGCCAACCTCACCGTGGCCACCCACCTGTTGGGGACCCGTCATCTGCCGGATCTACGGGGAGCCATTCTGGTGCTCGAAGACGTGGCAGAAGCGCCATACCGACTGGAGCGGATGCTGACCCACTGGCGACTCTGCGGTGCGTTGCAACAACTGGCCGGAATCGGTTTCGGCAACTTCCGCGACTGCGTCGACCATGACCGCAGCGACCAACCGAGCCACCACTATTTCACGGCCGAACAGGTGTTACGCGAGCGCACCGCCGACCTGGGCATTCCTGTAGTGGCCCAACTCCCGGTAGGGCATTGGCCTGGCAATGGGGCCCTTCCCCTGGGAAGCCTGGCCAGGCTGGACGGACGGACGGGCCGTCTCAGCCTGGTCGATTCCTGAGGGCATCCAAGCTTGGCAGCAGCGGCACGGTGCGGGCACTGCCATCACGGTTGCACTCATAGGTCGGCGAAAGAATTTCCACATCGGCCGCGGCAAAAACATCCTGAATCGACGCCAGCAAATCCGAAAGGGTTTCCCGATAAGTCATGACATCCCTAACGCTGGCATTGAGCTCATAACTGATATTGAAATCGTTGAGGGAAATCTGCAGCACAAACGGTTGGGGATCGGCCGCTATGCCTGGGACCGCCAAGGCGGCCTTCAAGAGCAGCGCATGCACCTGGCGCCAAGGAATGTCGTAGCCGATGGTGATCGTGGTCGCCAGCGCCACGGGTTGGGCAATTTCCCGGCGCGAAAAACTGAAATTGACAATCGAAGCACCAATCACCGTAGCGTTGGGAATGCTGACCAATTCGTTACGTGGTGTCTGGATACGAGTCACCAGTAAATCGCGATCCTGTACGACCCCAATCACATCATTGATTTCAACCCGATCGCCTTCACGGAAAGCACGGGTGTAGATCAGCATCAGCCCGCTGATGACATTGGTGGCCACCGCACTGGACCCCAGGGCCGCCAAAACGCCAACGAACAGGCCCGCCCCCTGGAAGGCCTTGCTCTCGGATCCGGGAATGTAGGGATAGGCGGAAACCAGTCCGGCCACCAGAATCGCCGCCGCCACCAAGCGGCCCGTGGGCCGGGCCCATTCCCTGTAAAAGCCAGGAAACTGCAAGCGGCCGCGCTCAATGGCCGCAAACCAAGTGCGGCAAGCCCGCATCGCCATACGGGTGAACAGCAAAATCAGGGCAATTGCCAGGAGATTTGGAATGGCTGCGACCACCCCATCCAGCACCCCGTCCAAAACCAAGCGGATATGGCCCCTCAGCCCCTCGGCGATTCCCTGGGTCGGCGGAAAAAAGCCGAGCAACAGCGGAATCATCAGGTAGCTGGCCAGAAGCAAAACTCCCCAGTGCAGGACCCTCAGCAACAGGAGCACGGCGCCACGCGCCTGTTCGCTGTCCAGCACTTGGCTGCCTGCCAAGCTCACGCCCCTCAGCCAGGGGGTGGTCCCCCGGAGGACTCCCTCGCGCAGGCGCTGATTGAAATCCCCTTGCAGGCGCAGCCAGAGCAGATAGGCCCCAAGGACCAGCAAGGCCAGGGCCGTACCCCTGATCCAGGAGGTGAGACTGTGGGTGCTGCGGTACTGGCGGATGGCGCCCCGCAACTGGTCCCGATACAACTCGGCCAGCTCTTGGCGGCTAGTTGCAAAGGCGCGGCCGGCCCGATCATCCACCGCCAGGTAGGGCTTGAACTGGCCCTTGGCGTCAATCACTCCAATCATCGAATAAGGAGGGTCCTCCTGGACCACTAATTGCTCCGGGGCGACAGTGCCCTTGCGGGCCAGTTCCTGCAGCAACGCCGAACCGCGGTTAGCCACCGATTCCAAGCTCTGGGCACCCGCCACCGAACGCAGTTCGAGGATGCGCCGGCCGTCCAAGCTGACCCATTGGGGTGAGGAGGAACTAGACCCTGGGCTCGCTCCAGGCGCTGCCACCTGAGGCGCCAATTTCGGGGACGGCGGCGGGGGCGCCGCCAGCGCCATCGCGGGAGCGGCCCAAAGCCCCAGCAATACGGCCAGCAATAGGGGCCAAACCGCCCTGCCCCAACCGCCTCGAATGCGGCGATGGCGATGAACCCGGCTCCAAACCGGTTCCAGGCGGAAAAGCTGGGCGCTCAACATAAAAACGGCGTTCACCCACTCAGCTTGCCGGGCCCCTGGGAATCTGGTCGGCTCAGGGCCAGGCCAGCAAGACCGCACCCCCACCCATCAGCGCCACGCCCAGCCACTGCCAGGGGTTGAGGCTTTCCCCCAGCAAAACCACCCCGAAAGCCGCCACGATCACGACGCTCAACTTGTCGATCGGGGCCACCTGTGCCAACGGGCCCAGCTGAATCGCCCGGAACCAACACAACCAGGACACCCCGGTGGCCAAACCGGAAAACAGCAAAAACAACAAACTGCGACGGGGTAAATCGAGGGGTGATTGCCATTCACCCCGGCCAAAAACCACTGCCACAAGCAGCAACAGAACCACCACAGTGCGCAGCAGGGTAGCCAGATTGCTGGGTACCCCCTGCACCCCTATCTTGGCCAACAGGGAAGTCAAAGCAGCGGTGACGGCCGCCAACACAGCCCATATCTGCCATTGGCTCCAAATAGATCCCATCGCGTTCGAACACCGTTAGTCCGTTCTTGCCTAGCAGGCCCCTCGCCGGGACCTCAACGGCAGGCACTTGGCCCAGGGCCCGGTTGGGGGGCCCAGCTGCCACGAGTCTTGAGCACGGCCTCGGCCACGGTGAGATCGAAGGGGGTGGTGACTTTGATGTTGGAAGGTGGGGCCTCCAACACATGCACCGGCCAGCCCAGTCGCTCGAACAGGGCAGCATCGTCGGTCACGGTCCAGCCCCGGGCTTCGGCCTTGGCATGGGCCTGGCGCAGGGGATCCACCGCAAAGCCCTGGGGCGTCTGGGCAGCCCACAACAGCGAGCGATCGGGAGTCCCCTTGATGCGGCCGCCCTCCCCCACCTCCTTGATGGTGTCAGTAACCGGGGTGGCGGCAATGATGCCGGCCCCGGCCAGGCTCGCTGGGCCGAGGGCCGCGCAACAACGATGCAACAGCTCTGGTTCGACCAGACACCGGGCTCCATCATGAATCAAGACCTGCTTGGCGTCAGCCGGCAGGGCAGCCAGGCCCAGACGTACCGAATCCTGGCGGGTGTCGCCCCCCACGATCCAGACCACTGATGCCAGAGTCGATCGGGCCGTTGCAGCCTGGCGGACCTCCGCCACCAGGGCCGCAATCGCTTCCGCATCGACCGGCTGACCCACTACACCGATCCAGCGGATAGCCCCACAGGCGAGGGCCGCCTCCAGGGTCCAGGCCAGCAGGGGGCGGCCAGCCAGGGGAAGCAGCAATTTGTTGCCGTTCGCCCCCATACGCCGGCCACTACCGGCTGCCGCAATCAGCAAATGCACAGGATTTCCAACCTCGGTAGCAAACCGCTGGGATTCTTCTCCATACAATCAGGCGGCGGTCCCATCCACCGCCCAGCCGAGGCTCGATGCGCGCTTTATTTCTGATTCCAGGGGATGCCGTCCGGCAGCTCCAGGCCCTGCCGGCGGTGGCAGCAACAGCCCAGCAGCTGAAGTTCCAGATCCAAGTAGCCTGCCCTGCTTCGGTCGGGGGTGTCTGGGAACTGGTTCCCGCCGTTGAGAAGGTAATTCCCTTCAACTACTCAGATGCCACTCTTGCCGACTGGACCAACTTGATGGGGTCTGTTCGGGATCCCGATTTCCAGGCCTGTATCAACCTGGCCCAGGGACGCCAAGTGGACTTAATGCTGTCCATGAGCCATATCCCCAAGCGGCTGGCCGCCTCCGGCTTCTCAGCCACCGAAAAGGTCAAGCCCCTGGACCAGGGCTGGCCCCCCCAGAGACTGGCGCCCTATCTGGCTCCCATCGGCGTTCAACTGGACGCCCAGGCCTTTCGCCTGCTGCTACCCAAATCGAATCTTGAAAAAGCCTCCAAATCCCTGCCCCCTGGCAATGGCCCCGTGCTGTTGGTGGCTCCAGAGGGTGGCCCCCAAGACTGGCCCAGGACAAACTGGGGCACCGTGACACAACAAATCCAGTTAAGACTCAACGATCTCAGGGTACAACAAACTCTCCCCCCTGGAGCCCCATGGTCCCAAAGAGCCGCCCAGGTGGCCTCAAGCGACGTAGTGCTGGCCAGTGATCCTGTCAGCATTGAACTGGCACTGCTCTGCGGCGTGCCCTTGGTGGCCCTTGGCTCCAGGGCGGACGACTTGCCAGTAAGGGAGGGGGTGACCGGGCTAGGCGGAACCACACCGCTGGCCCAGGTGAGTGTGGACAACGTGCTCGGAGCCCTGGGCCTTGGCTGACCACAAGACCAGCTCCCCTGCCAAGCGATGAACTGGCCTCGGAGCTGGCGGATGCGCTGGAGACGCCCGCCATTAAGCCGATCTAGGCGGTCCTGGCTGCTGCCGATCCTGTCCCTGGGGGGATTGGTGAATCTGGCCGCCGGTCTCTATAAGTTCACGGAAGGCTGGGATTGGGGGGACTGCTATTGGATGGTGCTGATCACCCTCAGCACCCTCGGCTTCAGTGACTCCCACACCAAGGTCCTGACGGCCTCGGGCCGGGTGGTGACGGCTTTTCTGATCGCCGGTGGACTGGTGGTTGTGCAACTCACCATCCGTAGCCTGCTGGGTTTGGCTGAGTCAGGTTATTTCAGGCACCTTCGGGATCGCCGCCTTCGCCGTTGGATCAGTCGCATGAACAATCACGTCATTCTTTGCGGCTATGGCCGCATCGGTCGCGAAATCGCCGAACAGCTCAACCGTGAGGGGGTGCGGTTGCTGGTGATTGAAACCGACCCGGCCAGCAAGGAGGCAGCCGAAGAGCGTGGGCTGCCGGTGTTGCTGGCGGATGCCACGTTGGATGAAACCCTGATGGAAGCAGGCATCCAACACTGCCGCAGCCTGGTGGCGGCCCTGAGCAGCAACGCGGCCAATCTCTATGTTGTCCTCAGTGCCAGGGGCCTGGCACCGGGTTGCCGGTTGATTGCCCGCGCGGACAGCGATGAGGCTGCACGCAAACTGAGGCTGGCCGGAGCTGACCAGGTGGTAAGCCCCTACGTTGCTGGTGGTCGCACCATGGCCGCCACAGCCCTCAGACCCCTGGCCGTCAGTTTCATGGAGCTGCTAGCGGGCTCGGAGTGCGAGGTTGAGGAATTTCAGCTCAGTGCCGATCCCAAGCGCCTCGGAGAACTGCAGGGAGCCAGCCTGGAAGATCTGCATCTGCGGCGTCGCAGTGGTGCTCTGGTGCTGGCGGTGCGCAACCCCGAAGGGGATGCCTGGGAAGGGAATTCCGCCCCTTCCCTGATTGCCAACCCCGGTGGTCACGTACGCCTTGAACCTGGACAGCTCCTGGTTGTGATGGGTAGCCAGGAGCAATTGAGCCGATTAAGGGATCTACTTGGAGAGGCCTTGGTGGATGTGGCAGTGATGCCGGCCTGATGCCCCCAGCAGACAGAGTCAGCTAGTCCGACATACGATCAGCGGCGAAACTCGACACCTCAATGTCCCATTCCCAACCCCTGACTGGCCAAACCGCCCTGGTAACGGGTGCCAGCCGGGGTATCGGTGCCGCGATCGCCGCAGAATTGGCAGCGGCAGGGGCAACCGTTGTCGTAAATTATGCCCACTCCGAAACGGCGGCAGCGGCCCTGGTGAACTCCACTGCAGAGGCCGGTGGCAAGGCCTGGAGCCTGAAGGCCAACGTCGCCAACGAAGATGAGGTGGAAGCGATGGTTAAACAAATCATGGAGCGGGAAAATCGAATCGATATTCTTGTCAACAATGCCGGCATCACCAAAGATGGCCTTTTGATGCGCATGAAGACCGCTGATTGGCAAAGTGTGATCGATCTCAACCTAACCGGAGTATTTCTTTGCAGCCGAGCCGTTAGCCGGCCCATGCTCAAAGCCAGAAGCGGACGCATTATCAACATCACTTCGGTTGTGGCTTTGATGGGCAATCCAGGCCAAGCCAATTACAGTGCAGCCAAGGCAGGCGTGATTGGTTTAACCCGCAGTTCGGCCGCTGAATTCGCCAGCAGAGGTGTGACCGTTAATGCTGTTGCTCCAGGATTTATAGCCACTGACATGACCAAAGAACTGGAAAGCGAAGCAATCCTTCGCTCTATCCCCCTTGGCAGAATGGGTAGCACAAAAGAAGTAGCCGGCGTCGTCCGCTTTCTTGCAGCCGATCCAGCCGCAAGCTATATCACTGGCCAAGTACTGCAGGTGGATGGTGGCATGGTGATGCGCTGAAGACAAAATCGTAGGCGCAGCTGTTGGCGATCCTCTGGCTGCAATACATTCAGACATTGCTTTCATCTCAAATCGCCTTTAGCAGCGGAATACAGAAGCCACCTAGGCAATACTTGGCATATTTGTCTAGACGAGAAGCCTGGAGAGCACCTCGGATGCCTGTATCAAATTGCCAAGCAAGACGTTGATCCAGTAAAAATCTTAAACATGCCTGTGAAACCATCCTCCTGCAACCATGTCACCACTACGGCAAATAGCGCTGGTCACGGGGCGAATACTGGCCAATCCTTCTAAAAGCATCGCCCTATCTCGTCCAAGGTAGAAGATGGCATATTTTGCAAGAGCTCGGCGCTTAAAACAAGAACCGGCGTGATGCTGACATCAAGAGAATGGCCAAGAATATAGTGCGAAGACGGCTAAGATCAGCAACTCTTTCTCTAATCATCGACACGGATTACCGCCTAGGCTATTCGCGCTCTAGTTCTTTAGCTTGCCTCGCGGTTGTTGGCATAATCCATCTGGATTCTCTATCCAGCAGCCGAGAGATATACCATGACTCGCTCATCGCCATCAAGATCTTGCTAGTGCAGCAGCCAGTCGGTTTTGTCGTTAAGTCAAAGCAACTAGGTGGCCAATACCATCTTGGCAGCAATAATGGTAACAAGATGGTGTCAATTGCTTTACTGATCGCGCTTGTACGCCGGACCTTGAACCAGTCGATATTCTTGTTGGCCCCCACCGGTAGGACAGCGCCAATGGGCACAATCAAGCTTGCTCCAAAACAGGCGCACAAAGCTCTTTTGTCCCCAACAAACGGGCAAAATCAAGCTAGGTAAGCCCTTGCTAGAGCAAAATGCCATTCAGCGGCAGGGTTAACTTACAGCTCTGTTGCTAAGTGCGTGCCTTTGCGGGAGCTTGCGGGTCAAGTTAGGGCCTTAACAAAGGCTTTGAGTCTTTTGCACCCCACTTGACAGGTAAAACAATTTACATTAATATTTGGCCTTGATGGGCGAATGTAAAATCTTCCCAAATGTTAACCACAATCATGGGCACGCCCGAGCCACAATCATCCTCATGGCAGGGGAAAAAAGTATTGATAACTGGAGGGGCTGGCTTTATAGGTTCTACTCTGGCTATTCGCGCAGTAGAGCTTGGAGCTGATGTAACAGTCATCGACAGCCTCATCCCGGAATACGGTGGTTGTTTACATAATCTTGAGCCCGTTAAAGATAAGGTCAGAATAAATCTTTCCGATATCAGAGACAGCCATTCCATGCGTCCATTGATTGAAGATGTTGATATTTTGTTTAACCTTGCCGGTCAAACAAGCCACATGGATTCCATGAAAGATCCCCACACAGATCTGTCTATTAACTGCATGGCCCAACTCAATTTACTTGAAATCTGTCGACAGTTTAACCCCAATATTCGCATCATATTTGCAAGCACACGTCAAATTTATGGAAAACCAAGCTATTTACCCGTCGACGAAAATCACAGCATCAATCCTGTAGACATCAATGGCATTCATAAGTATACAGCAGAGCTTTATTATGGTCTTTATGGCAAAGTGCATGGCATTCGCACTTGTATACTTAGGCTAACAAATACAATTGGCCCACGGATGCGAATCAAAGATGCGAAGCAAACCTTTGTTGGCATTTGGGTCCGTCAAATTCTTGAAAGTGAACCAATTGAAGTCTGGGGTGGTGAGCAATTAAGAGACTTCAATGACGTTGATGATGTTATAAGGGCTTTGTTGATTGCCTCTCAAGATAGCAACTGTTTTGGCAAAGTTTTCAACCTTGGTAGTGAAGAAAAGGTTAGCTTGCTCCAGCTTGCCAACATGATGAGAAACATCCATGGGAGTGGCGAGATCAAAATCATGGCATATCCCCCAGAAAGAAAAAAAATTGATATTGGCGACTACCATTCGTCCTTTACTCGCTTCAAAGATACGACCGGTTGGGAACCTGCCATAACCCTTGAGCAAACCCTGCGCAGGACTCTAGACTACTATTCAGATCATCTTTCGATTTACATCTAAGCCAATCAAACCTTCCATGAGCCTCCAAGACAGGATCAATTTTCCTCAAAAAGATACCAAATTCCATCAATCACTTATCGACGATGCCTTGCAAAGTATTATTAATTCAGGTCAATTGATTCTAGGCCCAGGGGTCAAACAATTTGAATCTGATTTCGCTAAGTGGTTATCTCATGATATTGAAGCTGTTCATTGTATTGGGGTCGGGAATGGTACTGATGCGATCGAACTTGCCTTACGTGCTGCAGGGATACAGGCGGGTGATCACGTGGCTCTCCCTTCTCATACGGCCTACGCAACGGTTGCGGCAGTTTTAAGAGTTGCGGCCATCCCCATTTTTATTGATGTTCAGAGTGATCGACCTGTAATCAGTGCTGAGACTTTGGCCCATACTTTAAGTATATGCAAAAGTGTTAAAGCAGTAATAGCTGTTCATCTTTATGGAGAAGTTTGCGATCTTGAATCGATTCAATCTCTCTGCAATCTAAATCATCTAACCCTTATTGAAGATTGCGCCCAAGCAACAGGAAGTCTTTATCGCAATCACCGCGTCGGGACCTTTGGTGATTTTGCTGCATTCAGCTTCTACCCAACTAAAAATCTAGGAGCAATGGGTGATGGAGGCATGTTAGTTGTCAATCCAAGAATTCACCAAAATCAGCTAGAGATAGCGAGACAGATGCGATTCTATGGCTGGAATGACAACAGGGAAGCAATCCATTTTGGAGTCAACAGCCGCCTGGATGAATTTCAAGCCTTATTGTTATCCGGCAAGCTACATAATCTTGACTTACAAATTGAAAGACGGCGTGAACTGGCAGCACTCTATAATTCCGAGCTGGAGCCATACCTTGGCAATCAAATTATTGATTTACCATCTGATCAAGAGCATTGGAATCACAGCTATCATCTCTATGTGATTCAATTGCAACCAAGTCTAAGAAATAAACTTATGGAAGCTTCAAAGCAAGCAGAAATCCCTCTTGGCTTACACTATAGTTTACCATGCCACAAGCACCCCTATATAGTCAATAACTACCCTAGTCTTCATCCACTACCAAATACAGAAACAATCGTTCAACAAATTTTGACATTACCTCTCAATCCATACCTAAAAGCAAAAGATATTAGAAAAGTTTGTGATTTTATTAAAACAATTTGCAATTAATTATGTTATTTTTGCAAATGCTTTCCCTTGACATAGAGGTTAATCATGATTAAAAAAGAGTATGATTTTACCATTGTAATTCCTCTCTATAAGAGTGAATCAAGTATACCTTACCTTCTCAACCGTCTTGAAAGTTTATCTACATCGCTACTCTGGAATGTGGTATTTGTGGATGACGGAAGTCCTGATAATACATTTAATAAGATTAAATTTTTATTGCAAAGCTCACCTATAAATGCTATTCTTGTTCGCCATACACGGAATTATGGAGAACATAATGCCGTTTTAACCGGATATAGATATGCCACTGGCGATTATGTTTTGAATCTAGATGATGATCTTCAAAATCCCCCAGAAGAAGCATTACGAATGTTGCAATATGCACGAGATAATAATTATGATGTTGTATATGGAAACTATAGATCTAAAAAACATTCTGTATGGCGCAATACGGGCAGCTTATTTGCCAATCTAACCGCTAAATTTCTTCTTGATATTAATGGCACTGAATATCTCTCCAGCTTTCGCTGTGTAAGTCATCTTATGGCAAAAAATATTGCACATTATAAAGGCCCGTATGTCTACATAGATGGTATTCTTTCCCAGCTAACCACCTCCATATCAAGCATAGATGTTCATCATGACGAAAGATTTATTGGCGAAAGCAATTATAATGTACGACGCTTAATAAGACTATGGTTAGTTATTTTAACTGGATTTTCATTGATGCCCTTGAGAATTGCTATATTGATTGGAATCTCTACTGCTTTACTCGGGGCATCAGGCTTGGTCTATACATTAATCGTAAATATTTATGATAAGCATCAGGTGCCTGGCTGGACTTCCATCATCTCTTCAATCCTATTTTTTGGTGGCATACAGTGCTTATTACTTGGTGCTTTAGGTGAATATATTGGACGCATTTATCTAGCAATGAGCGGCAAACCACAATCACTCGTACGTAGTATTGACAGTTTTAATTAGTCAAGCATTCATCCGATTAACTAATTAACCATTTAACTATTAATAGCAAGGGTAAATATTATTAATTATTTTTATTGATTGGCTCAGCAATAGCTTCTCGCAGCTTTCTAATGCGTTGTAGTAACTTAAGTCGGCGGCTTCTAGCTGTAATTGTCAAGAATAACCGAATCGGAATATAAACCAATGCCATGGCTAAACCAAAAGCAGAAATTAGCAAAAAACCCAATCCGTCTCCCCCTGAAATATGATCAAAAATTCTTTCAGGGCTATCGGAAGAGAGCAATAGCTCACTAATCTTAACATCAGAATTCAAAAGAATCAAAAAGTTATTCATAAAATCATACTAGTGTAAATTGAGAGGTTGGGGCTCAAATTTGAAAAACTTATCGTTTTTTTGGTATTCTACATTAGTTTAACGAAACAAGGCATAGCTATAATCACTTTGCTAATTAATGTGAACATATACGGTGATTATTATTATTTGAAAGCTCTTCATCAATCAACTTGCAATAATTAGAAACTTGAAGATCAATTCCAGTAATTGCTGTACCGACAACCACAGCATCGGCTCCTTCCCTTAGTGCTTTGGCGGCATCAGTGCTGCTGCTGATGCCACCTTCGCAAATCAGCAACACATCGGCAGGTAGTTCTGCACGCAACTGAGGCAATAGTTCCCAGGCAGGAGGATAAAACGAATCAGTAAGTTTTGTATAACCGTAGAGTGTTGTACCAACCCATGTACAACCCAATTCGGCAGCTTTGAGACCTGAGTTCAAAGAATCAACATCTGCCATGATAGGTATGGAAAGTTCTTGCTGAATTCGCCGCATAAGGATTTCAAGTGAATCCCCATCAGGACGGATGCGATCAGTAGCATCCAAAGCCACAATGTCAGCACCAGCTGCCCATACGGATTGAACCTCGTGCCAACCTGGAGTTATATATACATCGCTGTGGTCTAAAGTTCGCTTCCATAACCCTACAATCAGCGCCGCAGGACATCGTTGACGTACTGCAGAAATGTGCTCAGGACTTTCTAAACGAACCCCTACAGCACCATTGGCTAAGCAGGCCTCGGCCATGGCAGCAATAACGTAAGAATCCCGAAGTGGAGAACCTAATGGTGCCTGGACTGAAACAATTAAGCCTCCACGTACCTTATTAGCAAGCTGTCGAAGGCAAGCAGCAGCAAAAGCCATAATTTAATTTAGCCTTCGATCAAGTAAGGGCCTAACAATTATAAATAAAAACAATGCCAGAGTAGCAAGAACGGCAATACATGACAGAGAATTTAGGGAACCATAGGGTGCATTCAGAACAATATCTGTAAGTTGAAAATTATTTGAATAGCTAGCTCTTATAGGTTCAATGGCAAAAGTCAATGGATTGATGGATGCAAGCCAAGATAGCCAACTTGGCATGAAATTCAAGGGTGCTAATGCCGTACTAGCAAAAAGTAGAGGCAAATTACTGATAAAAATAACAGCTATAAGTTCGATATGGCCTGGCAAGCTAAAAGCAAGTGCCAAGCTTAGGGCAGTTACTGCAAAAATCAGCAGAGATAGGACCGAAATAACAATCAACATTCCAGTAAAAGAGGGCCATCCATAACCCAAAAATCCAGCTGCAATTATGATTGCGATACTTTGGATCAGACTGAGGAGGGTAATATAAATAACTGAAGCCAATACAATTGAAGCCCGCGAACGAAGAGGAGCTACTAAGAGTCGATTCAAAAAGCCAAATTCACGATCAAACATAACCGGCAGCCCCGCATTCAAAGCGGCACTGAAGGCCGTAAAGACAATCACACCAGCTCCTAAAAAGCGCCCATAAGTACCACCACCTGGTAGCAAACCCTCAGGAGCGTTTGCGAAGAGGGCACCAAATAAAATGAGCCAAATCAAGGGCTGAAGAATACCGGCCAACAACGTAGATGGACGTCGTATCAATTGTAGGAATAGGCGTCGAGTCAAGGCAAAGGTTTCTTGGAGAATCTCCGATGCCGCCGAAACCTGGGGTAATGGCTTTTGACCGCCAGTGCCAAATGATTCCGATTGAACAGAAGGTGAGGTGATTGTCATTACTCCACTTTACATGGACTGTTTCCGTTCTGCCTTGGGATCACGCAGGCCGGCGACAGCGAGCTCGGCATCGAGGAGCGTGCGACCAGTGGCCTGGAGATAGACATCATCCAGACTTGGACGACTCTGGGTAAGGGAAAAAACGGCTATATTCTGCTCAATTAGATGGTTTCGAACAGTCTCACTAACATCTTGGCTATCAACAAGTAGATTCAGGGAGTATCCCTGGGACTGGTTGATAACGATATCGCGTACACCTGGGCATTGGAGCAACAGATTACGCAGATGTGTCGATTCCTTATAATCACTAAATTCCCTAACTTTCAGGGTAACACGTTCACCACCAAGCGCCTTCTTGAGTTCATCTGGAGTGCCTTCGGCGATGACTGAACCCGAATCAAAAATAGCCAACTGATCAGCAAGTGCATCAATTTCTTCAAGATAATGGCTACTTAAAACTACTGTTACACCTTGATCACGAAGCTGGCGAAGGACTTGCCAAACAACAGCACGACTTTCAATATCTAAACCAACCGTAGGCTCGTCAAGGACAAGCAA
>Ga0207941_1000048_pt1 | contig 35253 bp, 33 predicted proteins | sample LakMenEpi13Sep12_FD_150695 | JGI IMG/M metagenome (GOLD analysis project Ga0207941, IMG submission 150695) | Freshwater microbial communities from Lake Mendota, WI - 13SEP2012 deep hole epilimnion (SPAdes) | ecosystem: Environmental > Aquatic > Freshwater > Lake > Epilimnion/Euphotic zone ...
AACCCGGCTGTTGCATCGTGAATTTTCATTCCGGTAAAAATATCAACATAAACCGAGGCAAAATAGGAAAGTAAAACGCGACTCAAAGGCCAGTTAACGACGTTTACCCCACGAATATAACGAGAACCAATTGCCATATCAGCTCCTCCTACCGAACAAGCCTCATGCAATTTTTCTATATCTGACGGATTATGTGAAAAATCAGCATCCATTTCGAAAATGTATTCGTACTGTTGTTGTAATGCCCATTTAAATCCAAGCACATAAGCAATGCCTAATCCTGCTTTTTGGGCTCCAACTTTTAAGAAAAGTTGATTGGGAAATTCGTTTTGAAGTTCCTTAACTTTTTCAAATGTTTTATCGGGAGAATTATCGTCTACAATGAGAATATGAAATTTTTTATTCAGTGCAAATACAGCCCGAATAATATTTTCTACATTTTCAATTTCATTGTAGGTTGGAATTATAACTAATCCGTTATTCATAAATACTACAAAATTTCAAAGCAAATGTAAACTTTTTATAAATGATGATTCATAATAATATTATAATAAAGTGAGTGACATAAAAAAATAGTAATTTTACACCTAAATTATGGAGTATATACTAGAACAAAGAGTGATTGAAAATAAAGATTGGGCAACCATTTTGTTTGTCTTATGTTTTATTTTAATTGCTGTCACTAAGACTTTTTTTGAGGCTCGTTTTAATGAGTTTTTGAAATTACTTGTGACGGATAAATACACCAAAATATATAAAGATCCTTCTTTTATGCTTAGTTGGTTTACCATTAGTTTATTTATTGTCCAACTGATTTCTTTTGCTTTTTTTATTTTAATTTTACTAAATAACTTTGATTTAGCCTCTAAAACAGATTGGATTAAATATATTCAGATTATTACTTTGTTGGGGGTATTTGTTTTATCTAAATATTTGGTAGAAAAAATAATTGCTACCTCGTTTAAAATTGAAGACTTTATTGAGCAATTTAATCTTCAAAAAGTGAGTTATCGAACATTTGTAGGCCTCTTTTTATTACCGGTTAACATTTTTTTGTATTATAATGACATTTCTTCCACTATTTTTATCTATGGTATTCTTGCTATCATATTGATTATTAATGCCTTTACATATCTCGTTTCATTAAAAGCATATCAAAGTATACTATTTAGTAAGATGTTTTATTTTATTTTGTATCTTTGTGCCCTTGAAATAGCTCCCTACTATTTTATGTATTATTGGTTTACAAGACGTTAGTTTTACAACAAGTCCGATATGAAAGTGAAAACAATTTTGGTATCACAACCAGAACCAAAAGTAGAAAATTCTCCTTACTTTGAGCTGATGCAAAAGCATAAAGTAAAAATCGATTTTAGACCCTTTATTCATATCGAGGGTGTTCCATCAAAGGATGTAAGAAGCCAAAAAATCGATTTAAATCATTTTACGGCAATCATTTTAACCAGCAGAAATGCTGTTGACCACTTTTTTAGAGTGGCCGAAGAAATGCGTTATAAAGTGCCTGAAGATTTGAAATATTTTTGTCAATCGGAAGCAGTAGCTTTTTATCTTCAAAAATATGTAGTCTACAGAAAGCGTAAAATTTATGTGGGTCAAAAAGATTTTGTCGATTTGTCTCCCTTGATAAAAAAATATAAAGAAGAAAAATTCTTATTACCGGCATCTGACCAATTAAATTTTGATATTCCACAAACGTTGAATAACCTTAAAGTAGATTGGACACAAGCAATTTTTTATAAGACTGTAATGAGTGATTTGTCTGATTTAGCAGATGTTTATTATGACATTTTAGCCTTTTTCAGTCCTACCGGAATTAAATCATTATTTAAAAACTTTCCAGATTTTAAACAAAATGATACTCGAATAGCTGTCTTTGGAAGTACTACTCAAAAAGAAGCATTGGAACATGGTTTACGTGTTGATATTATGGCTCCATCGCCGGAAGCTCCATCAATGACCATGGCTCTAGAAAAATATATTGCCAAAATCAATAAAGATAAATAAAATTACCTTTTAAATAAATTAAAAAGAGTCCCACAAAATTGCGGGACTCTTTTCGTTTGGTTAGCTAGTGTAAAATTATAATTGAGGTCCGGACTTCACTAAATTTTGTCCTTCTTCATTATCTGTATATTGTAGGAAATTTTTAATAAATAATCCAGCCAAATTAGTTGCTTTTTCATTCCACTCATCTGGATTTTCATAAGTATCTCTTGGATCCAATATTGCGGGGTTTACATCGTGTAAAGCTGTTGGCACTTCAAAATTGAAAACAGGAATTACTTTTAATTTAGCTTTTTCAATTGAACCATCTAGAATAGCATCGATAATTGCTCTGGTATCTTTTATGGAAATACGTTTACCGGTTCCATTCCATCCGGTGTTAACCATATAAGCTATAGCCTTATGCTCTTCCATCTTTTTTACCAATTCTTCACCATATTTTGTTGGATGAAGCGACAGAAACGCTTTTCCGAAACAAGCCGAAAAAGTAGGTTGTGGTTCAGTAACTCCTCTTTCTGTTCCGGCTAACTTTGCAGTAAATCCGGAAAGAAAATAATATTTTGTTTGTTCCGGAGTTAATTTAGAAACAGGTGGCATAACACCAAAAGCATCTGCTGTTAAGAAAATAACTTTGGTTGCATGACCAGCTTTAGAAACTGGTTTTACAATATTTTGAATATGATTAATAGGATAAGAAACACGTGTGTTTTGTGTTATAGAACCATCTTTAAAGTCAATTTTTCCATTTTCATCTAATGTTACGTTTTCTAATAAAGCATCTTTTTTGATAGCTCCGTAAATATCCGGTTCATTTTCTTTGCTTAAATCAATCGTTTTGGCATAACATCCCCCTTCGAAGTTAAAAACGCCTTCGTCATCCCAACCATGCTCATCATCCCCAATTAATTCTCTTTTTGGATCAGTAGATAAAGTTGTTTTTCCTGTTCCTGATAAACCAAAGAAAACAGCTACATCACCGTCTTTCCCTTTGTTTGCAGAACAGTGCATGGAAGCAATCCCTTGTAATGGTAAATAGTAGTTCATCATCGAGAACAAGCCTTTTTTCATTTCACCACCATACCAAGTTCCTCCAATGATTTGAACTTTTTCCGTTAAGTTAAAGGCAACATAAACTTCAGAGTTCAATCCGTGTGCCACATAATCTTTAAAAAAAGTTTTTGAACCATTCATCACTATAAAATCAGGTTCGCCAAAATTTTCTAATTCTTTTTCTGTTGGACGAATAAACATATTTTTCACAAAATGTGCCTGCCACGCTACTTCCATAATGAAACGAACTTTCAATCTTGTGTTTTCATTAGCACCACAAAATGCATCAACAACAAATAAGCGTTTTCCTGAAAGTTGGTTTACTGTTGTTTCTTTTAAAGCATTCCATGTAGCTGTAGAAATTGGTTTGTTATCATTTGGAGCTTTTGGAGAATTCCACCAAATCGTATCTTTAGTTACCTCATCTTCTACAATATACTTGTCTTTTGGTGATCTTCCTGTAAATTCTCCCGTCATTACATTTACAGCTCCTAATTCTGATAACTGTCCTTTTTCATATCCCTCCAAATTGGAACCCAATTCTTCTTTATATAAAAATTCAAAAGAAGGATTGTAAATAATCTCTTGTGTATTTTTGATACCGTATTTTTCTAACGAAATCGATTTCGTAAATTGAGCGTATGTCTCCATAAATTTATCGTTTAGTTGTGTTTAATTATTTGGCAAAAGTAAAAATTAATTCATTATGATTGAAGAATTATAAATTTTTTATCCTTTTCGTTTCAAAAAATATAAAAAAAACACAGTCCAGGCAGCAATTAATAACAATCCTCCAATAGGTGTAATTGATCCAACAAACTTAAAATCAATACTTGTAAGTGAATTTGTGGCTAATAAATAGATAGACCCTGAAAAAAATAAAGTACCTACTAAAACTAAATATAAAATTATCTTTTTTGTTTTTTCGGTAACTAAGGAAGTTGTTCCCAAAAACAATAAAAAGAAGGCATGATACATTTGATAACGTACACCCGTTTCAAAAGTAATGAGTTGATTTTCCGCAAGAACGGCTTTTAAAGCATGCGCGCCAAAAGCTCCAAGAACAATAGACAAAGTTCCTAAAAAGGTTGCTGTTAGAATGATTTTTCTGTCCATAAATATTAATTGAAGTACAAATTTAGGTTTTATCTAATACACAAAAGAAGAATTAACACATCTAAATTTGTTAGGAATATAACATTTGCTTACTTTCGTGTGATTTTTACCGAAAGACAACATGAGAACTATCCTGATTATTGGTGCCGGAAGATCGGCTTCATCCCTAATAAAATATTTATTAAACAAAGCTGAAACAGAGCGTTTGCATTTAACAATTGCTGATTTATCATTAGAATTAGCTCAAAAAAAGACCAATAATCATCCTAACGCAACGCCAATTCAATTGGATATTGCAAATATAGAAGAACGTCAACAGCAAATTCAAAAAGCAGATATTGTCATTTCAATGCTTCCGGCTCATCTTCATGTGGAAATAGCTGAAGATTGCATTATTTTCAAAAAACACATGGTTACCGCTTCTTATATAAGCCCTAAAATGCAAGAATTGGATGCTCAAGCCAAAGAAAATGGTTTGATTTTCATGAACGAAATTGGTTTAGATCCGGGTATAGACCACATGAGTGCGATGAAAGTAATTGATGAAATCAGGGGAAAAGGAGGAAAAATGATTCAGTTCGAATCGTTTTGTGGCGGACTGGTTGCCCCAGAAAGCGACACTAATTTATGGAATTATAAATTTTCCTGGAACCCAAGAAATGTAGTTTTGGCTGGGCAAGGCGGTGTTTCTAAGTTCATACAGGAAGGTAAATATAAATATATTCCTTACAACAAATTATTCCGCAGAACTGAATTTTTAGAAGTAGAAGGATTCGGTCGTTTCGAAGGATATGCTAATCGTGATTCTTTGAAATACAGAAGCATTTATGGTTTAGATAACATTTTAACCATGTATCGAGGAACCCTTAGACGTGTTGGTTTTTCTAAAGCTTGGGATATGTTAGTTCAATTAGGAATGACGGACGACGTTTACACCATGGAAAACTCAGAAAATATGAGTTACCGAGATTTTACAAATTCTTTTTTAGCCTATCATCCAACGGATACTGTTGAATTAAAACTCCGCCATTATCTTAAAATTGATCAAGATGATGTAATTTGGGATAAGTTTATGGAGCTTGATTTATTTGATTCTTCAAAAAAAATAGAACTAAAAAATGCCACTCCTGCTCAAATTCTGGAAAAAATATTAGCGGAAAAATGGGCTTTACAAGCAAATGATAAAGATATGATTGTGATGTACCACAAATTTGGATATGAATTCAATGGTCAACAAAAGCAAATTGACAGCACTATGGTTTGTTTAGGCGATGACCAGATTTATACCGCTATGGCTAAAACGGTAGGTTTACCGGTAGCAATGGCAACACTTCAAATCTTAAATGGAAACATAAAAACACCCGGAGTTCAATTACCAATTAAAAAAGAAGTTTATGAACCTATTCTAAACGAATTAGAAACTTTTGGTGTAATTTTTATTGAAAAAGAAGTGCCTTACATGGGTTATAACCCCAATAACGTAGGAAGTTAAAAATTTTATTTAAAATACTTGTGTTTATTAATTTCGTCCTGAAGTTGACGTCCTAATTTTTGTTCTTTTTCCAATGCTTTATGCTTATAATCTTCGAACTCTTCTTCTATTTTTTTAACATTATTTTTTACTTCGTGAGCAATCGCTTTAGCACTTTTAAGTTGGAATAAAAAAACAATCAAAATTAAAAACAATACAATAACAATTCCCCACATCACAATATTATAATTGGTTTTACTCATTGGGCTTCCAAAAAGCGAAACATTATCTTGTGCTTTTTTTAAGGTTGTTAATTCTTCATTTATAGCTTTTAAAGTGTCTTTAAGTTGAGCAACAATGGAAGTATGATTAGAAAATTGACTTTTTAAGCTTACTAACTCATTTTTGATTCTACCAACGGAATCTAAACTGTTCTTTTTTAATAACAACAGATAATCATGTTTAAACACTTTAAACTCTTGAAAATTATTTGACTTTTGAATCACATAGTCAAATTGATTCGCTAAAGTTCCGTTGATCGATGCAGAATTTGATTCCGGATTAGGTTCTTGGGATAATGCAACATTAGTTAGCAACAATAAAAAGAAGTAAAAATAGTTTTTCATACGATTACAAATTGATTTAAACTAACTTTTTTATTCAAGTAGGTTAACAAATTTAATTTTTTTTGACTAGGAAACCTAATATCACGGATAAATCGTAAAAAAAAGAAAATTATTGTACTTATTGTTTTAAATCAAAACTTATAATTTTACTTACTTTTTGTCAATTTTTGTTATTTTTGATTAAAATTTAAAACTATGAAAATCAATTCCCTTCAAATTGAGATAGATGGAATCGACAAAGAAATTCTTCGTGATTTGATGGAAGATGCCAGAAAACCCATTTTACAAATTGCAAATAAAATAGGGATTTCCGGAGCAGCTATTCATCAACGGCTACGAAAACTGGAGGATGCCGGAGTGATTTCGGGTTCAAAATTTATCATAAACAACAAAGTTCTTGGGTATAAAACCATGGCTTTTATTGGTGTTTATTTAGACAAAGCTTCCAGTAATTCAGAAGCTGTAAAAGAACTTAAAAAAATTCCCGAAGTTCTAGAATGTCATTATACCACCGGAAATTGGAGTATATTAATCAAAATTATTTGTCGTGATAACGAACATTTGATGCAATTATTGAATAAAAAAATCCAACCTATTGACGGAGTTTCCAGAACAGAAACGTTCATTTCGCTGGAACAACAAATTGAAAGACAGATACAGTTGTAATTTTTTTGTTTCAAGTTTCAGGTTTCAAGTTGTAAAAACTGAGACCAAAAAAAATCCGTTACTTTCGTAACGGATTCTGATTTATACTTTTTTTATTTTCGGTTGGTATAAACCATCACATAGTAAAGTAATGTTCCTAATGAACCAATTGCAGCAACCACATAAGTTCTAGCTGCCCATTTCAATGCATCTTTTGAACCTGCTAACTCTTGTTGATTCACAATTCGTTTGTTTTCTAACCAAGCTAAGGCACGGTTACTGGCATCATATTCTACCGGTAAAGTGATTACTGAAAACAAAGTTGTCATGGCGAAAATAACAATTCCTAACAACAACAATTGTGGGAACGTGTTTACCATCAAAATTCCGGCTAATAATATCCATTGCACAAAACGAGAAGCAACATTTACGACAGGAACTAATTTTGAACGCATGGTTAACCATGAGTAAGCCGTTGCATGTTGCACTGCGTGACCACATTCGTGAGCAGCAACAGCAGCAGCCGCAGCGTTTCGTTGGTTATAAACTGCTTCACTCAAATTCACTGTTTTGTCAGCTGGATTATAATGATCTGTCAATCTTCCCGGTGTAGAAACAACGCGAACATCACGAATACCATGATCAGCTAACATTTTTTCAGCAATTTCAGCTCCGCTCATTCCGTTTTGCAAATGCAACTTAGAATATTGGTCAAACTTGCTTTGCAAACGATTACTCACGAGCCAACTGGCTCCCATAATTACGATTATTAATATCCAATACATACTTTTTATTTTTAAAATTTAAAATTACAAAATATATAGCAAAAAAAGAACCAATTATATTTCTTTTAACAATTCTGCTATTTTGTCAGGGCTTAGCCTACCAAATTGATGATTTTTCCGGGAACAATAATCACTTTATTTGGCGTTCTGCCTTGCAATTGTGCTTGTGTACGTTCGTCTGCCATGACAATTTCTTCAATTTGAGCGGCGGTTAAATCTAATGGTAATTTAATCGTAAAACGCATTCTTCCGTTGAAAGAAACCGGGTATTCTTTTTCAGATTCTACTAAATATTTCTCCTCAAAAATCGGGAAAGCAACGGTTGAAACTGAACCTTCATGACCCATTTGACTCCACAATTCTTCCGCAATATGCGGAGCATACGGAGAAACTAAAATGGCTAACGGTTCTAAGATTTTTCGGTGATTGCATTTTAACTGAGCCAATTCATTCACACAAATCATAAATTGCGAAACAGATGTGTTGAAAGAGAAATTCTCGATGTCCTCCGTTACTTTTTTGATGGTTTTATGGAGCGATTTGTACATTTCTGCCGTTGGTTCGTCATTGGTCACAATCAAACCATTGTCGTCAAAATACAATCGCCATAATTTTTTTAAGAAACCGGATACGCCTGTAATTCCGGCGGTATTCCATGGTTTTGCTTGTTCTAGCGGACCTAGGAACATTTCATACAATCGTAAGGTATCGGCTCCGTATTGATTGCAAATGTCGTCGGGATTGACAACGTTGTACCAACGTTTGGACATTTTTTCTACTTCACGACCAACGATGTATTTACCATTTTCTAGTATGAATTCAGCATCTTTAAATTCAGGAATCCAATTTCTTAATTTCTCTAGATCTATCTCATCAGACGAATTAACAAGATTAACATCAACTCGTAAATCATTAATATCAATAATATCAAATGAATCTTCATAAATTGTTATCCCAGTCGTATTAGATGAAGTTTTTTCAAATAGTGATTTAGATAGTTCGGTTAAGACTTCGTTTTTTTCATTATTAATTATGACATCAGTTCCTCTAACGAACCTAATACCGAAATTGCTTTCAGCTGAAACTATTTTATATTTAATAAATTCTTTATAATATTTTGAACTGACGTATATCGGTTTACCATAAAGATTATCACCAACAGTATCTTGTCCAAATTCATTTCGACCACCTGATACACTTGAAACTACTAACCTATAAACAATTGCACTCATCCCCAAAATCATCCCCTGATTAATCAATTTTTTAAACGGTTCTTCGGGCATGATAAATCCGCGGTCTTTCAGAAATTTATTCCAAAAACGGGAGTATAACAAATGTCCGGTGGCATGTTCGCTCCCGCCAATGTATAAATCTACATTTTCCCAATACTTCAATGCGTCTTGACTTGCAAATTCGTTTTCGTTATGAGCATCCATATACCGCATCCAATACCACGAAGAACCCGCCCAACCCGGCATGGTGTTTAATTCTAATGGAAAAACGGTTATGTGGTCAATCAACTCGCAACTCACAACTCGCAACTTTTCAACATCCCAAGCCCAATCCGTCGCATTTCCTAAAGGCGGTTGACCGTCTTCTGTTGGTAAATACTTCTCTACTTCCGGCAAAATGATTGGTAAATGTTTGACATCAATCATTTGCGGCAAACCTTTCACGTAGTAAACTGGAAATGGTTCGCCCCAATACCGTTGACGTGAAAATACCGCGTCACGCAGACGATAGTTTACTTTAGCTTTCCCGGCTCCTAGCTTCTCTAAAGCTTCGATGGCTTTTTTTGTTCCTTCTTTGTAATTCAAACCATTTAAGAAATCGGAATTCACTAATTCAAAACCACTTTTTTCTACAAATGCAGCTTCTGAAATATCTTGATTGAAAATATTTTTGATTTCGGGCATTCCTTCTTCCCCTTTAAAGAAATTAGCGAAAGCATAATCGCGTTCGTCTCCACAAGGAACTGCCATCACAGCTCCTGTTCCATATCCGGCTAACACATAATCGCTAATCCAAATGGGGATGGGTTCTTTCGTAAACGGATGTTCGGCATACGCTCCGGTGAAAACACCGGAAATGGTCTTAACATCGGCCATTCGCTCTCTTTCAGAACGTTTAGCAGTTGCTTCTACATAAGCCTCAACGGCTTCTTTTTGTTCAGGAGTTGTGATTTGAGCAACCAATTCGTGTTCGGGTGCTAGGGTCATGAAAGTGACTCCGAAAATGGTGTCGGGACGGGTGGTGAAAACCTCAATAAACCTCACCCCCAACCCCTCTCCAAAGGAGAGGAGAGCCGAAGCGTTGAAAGATTCTGCGTTTACTAGCTCATTCGAAATGGTTAATAAAACTTCTTTTATATTATTTTTTAATTCCTTGTTTGTAAATCGGATAACTTTAAATCCGAGTTGTTCCAATTCATACGTTCTTCCCTCATCATATTCTTTTTGATTTTCATGAATTTCACCATCAACCTCAACAATCAATCCTTTTTCTAAACAGACAAAATCGGCAATAAAATTACCAATATAGTGTTGTCTTCGAAATTTAAAACCCAATTTCTGATTTCTAATTTCTTGCCAAAGTATATCTTCAGCTTGAGTAGGGATTTTTCTGTTTTCTCTTGCATTGGCAATCAATTCTTTTGCAAAAATTGGATTCGCTGTTCTATATCCGTAATCGTTGAAAGCTTGCACTCGCTCGCTCCCCTCTCCTTTGGAGAGGGGTTGGGGGTGAGGTTTTAGAATAAACTTCACAGTCGCCCCAACACTCTTCCCAATCCAATTTCGTTGACTTTCTTTGATGCTTTCGCTCCAATCTATTATTTCTAAACCTTGCAATAAACGTTCAGCATACGCAGAAATTCGCATGCTCCATTGGGTCATTTTTTTACGAATAACCGGATGACCGCCACGTTCAGAAACACCATTTACAATTTCGTCGTTGGCTAAAACCGTTCCTAAAGCAGGACACCAATTTACTTCGGTTTCTGCTAAATAAGTCAGTCTATATTTCAATAAAATTGCTTGCTTTTCTTCTGATGAAAAAGTATTCCATTTTGAAGCAGAAAAAAGTGCTACATTGTCATCACATACCAAATTAACATTAGTGTTTCCTTCTGCTTCAAAAACTTTAATTAATTCTGATATCGGATAGGCTTTATCGGCTACTTTACAATAATAGGATTTGAACAATTGTATAAAAATCCACTGTGTCCACTTGTAATAATCCGGATTTGAAGTACGAACTTCTCTACTCCAATCGAATGAAAATCCAATTTTATCTAATTGCTCACGGTAACGTGCAATATTTTCTTTAGTTGTTTTTTCAGGATGTTGCCCTGTTTGAATGGCATATTGCTCTGCCGGAAGTCCGAATGAATCATATCCTTGCGGATGCAACACATTAAACCCTTTATGCCTTTTGTAACGAGCCACGATGTCTGAAGCAATATAACCCAATGGATGTCCCACATGTAATCCGGCACCGGACGGATAAGGAAACATATCGAGTACATAATATTTTGGTTTGTCAGAATTATTTTGTGCTTTGAAAGTATAATTATCTTTCCAATATTTCTGCCATTTTTCTTCAACTTTTTCGTGGAAATATTTCATATGCTAAGGTACTGAGGAACTAAGGTTCTGAGTTGCTAAGGTTTTTAAAAGGGCAAATTTACGTTTATTGTACTAAACTCAAAACTTTGAGCGTTATAAACTGTGGTTTAACCAATTTCTTTTTTAATTTTACCGCTTAAAATCTTTTCTATGGCATCTTCATTTGAAAAATATCAAAAAAGACGACTCATTTCTTCCTACTTTTCAGTAGTTCTAAGTGTTTTTTTAGTGCTTTTTTTACTTGGCATTTTAGGATTATTTGTCATAAATTCTAAGAAAATTTCTAATGACTTTAAGGAAGAAATTCCAATGTCTGTCTATTTTAAAGATAATGCCAACGATAGTGTGCTAAAATCTTTTGACACAATGCTGAAAGAATCAGCATTTGTAAAAACCGATACCTTTGTTTCAAAAGAAATGGCCGCTTCTAAACACAAAGACATTATCGGGGAAGATTTTATGCAGTTTTTAGGCTTTAATCCGTTGCAAAATTCATACGACATTAATTTGAAAGCCGACTATGTTCAAGCGGACAGTATTAAAACCATTGAACAAAAATTTAAAGAAAATAAATTTATTTCAGATATTGTCTACGACAAACATTTAGTTGATTTGGTAAACGATAATGTCAAAAAAATCACCTTTTGGATTTTAGTAATCACCGGATTTTTAGCTTTAATTGCTGTTTTACTAATTAACAGTTCTATGCGATTATCCATTTATTCCAACCGTTTTATTATCAAAACCATGCAAATGGTTGGAGCAACAAAATCGTTTATACGCAAGCCTTTTATCATGCGAAGCATTAAACTGGGAGTAGTTGGAGCTTTATTAGCGATTGTTGCTATCATTGGTGTTTTATTATACATCGATGCTAATTTTCCAAAATTGGGGATTTTAGATGATCAACTGATGATTGGAGCAGTTTTGCTAGGTGTTTTAGTTTTAGGTGTTTTAATTTCCTGGTTTAGCACATTCTTTGCAACACAAAAATTCTTGAATCTAAGAACAGACGATTTGTATTAACAACCTATTTTACACATACAAAATGAGTAGTAAAAACGAACAAAAACAGGAATTTCTGTTTGAAAAAATAAACTTTAAAATTCTATTAATTGGAATTGGAATTATTGCTTTGGGCTTTATTTTAATGAGTGGTGGCGGTAGCGATGACCCAAAAGTTTTTAGCGAAGACATTTATAATTTCCGCAGAATTCGATTGGCTCCAACCGTCGTTTTGGCCGGATTTGGGGTTGTTATTTATGCAATTTTGAAAAAACCAAAGAAATAAGATGGATTTATTACAAGCAGTAATCATTGCCGTTGTTGAAGGGTTGACAGAATATTTACCTGTTTCTTCTACCGCTCATATGATTTTTACAAGTTCTTATTTTGGTATTCAAGAAGATGATTTTGTAAAATTGTTTCAGGTTTCCATTCAATTTGGAGCTATTTTGGCTGTTGTGTTTTTATATTGGAGAAAGTTTTTCGATTTTTCCAAATTTAACTTTTACATCAAATTAGCGGCGGCTGTAATTCCGGCACTAATTTTAGGAAAATTATTTGACGATAAAATCGATGCTGTTTTAGGAAATCCTATTCCAATTGCAATAGTTTTGATATTGGGTGGTATTATTTTGTTGTTTGTTGACAATCGTTTTCAAAATCCAACAGTTGTAACTGAAGAAGAAATTACTATAAAAAAAGCAGTAATTATTGGTTTTTGGCAATGTTTAGCCATGATGCCCGGAACCAGTAGAAGTGCCGCTTCAATCATTGGTGGAATGCAACAAGGATTGACAAGAGCCACAGCCGCCGAATTCTCTTTCTTTTTGGCAGTTCCCACTATGTTAGCGGTAACCATTTATTCTTTGTTTTTAAAAACCTATGAAGTTACTCAATTGAAAGGCTATGAACTTTTGTTGCAAGGTGACAACATTAAATTATTCTTAATTGGAAATGTGATTGCATTTATTGTGGCCGTATTAGCCATCAAACTATTTATTGAAGTAATTAAAAAATACGGTTTTAAACCTTGGGGATATTACCGCATTGTAGCAGGAGTTATTTTATTACTTTATTTTTCCCTCAACAAATAAAAGATTTTGAAAAGTGCACAAGATTTTCTTGACGGACAAATTCTCTTAATCGATAAACCACTAAAATGGTCATCGTTTCAGGCAGTAAATAAATTGAAATATACGTTGAAACGCGAGTTAGGACTTCCGAAAAAATTCAAAATCGGTCATGCCGGAACATTAGATCCGCTAGCCACCGGATTGTTGATTATTTGCACCGGAAAATTCACCAAACGAATCACCGAAATTCAAGGCCAATCTAAAGAATATACCGGAACTTTTGTTCTTGGAGCCACAACACCATCCTATGATTTGGAAACTGAAATCAATCAGACCTTTCCAATTAATCATATTGATGAAAATTTAATTCAAAACACTTTAGTTCAATTTATTGGCGAAATTGATCAGAAACCTCCAGTTTTTTCTGCTATCAAAAAAGGCGGCATCAGAATGTATGAGCATGCTCGTGCGGGAGCCGAAATAGAAATGGAAAGCCGAAAAACGACTATTCAAGAATTTGAAATTACCGGAATAAAATTACCTGAAATTGACTTTCGAGTAGTTTGCAGCAAAGGAACTTATATTCGCTCGTTAGCAAATGATTATGGAAACGCTTTAAATTCAGGTGCTTATTTAGCTGTTTTACGCAGAACGAAAATTGGGAATTTTAATGTTTTAAATGCAATTTCGCCGGAAGAATTCGAAAAACAAATGATAAATCATGGCGAAAATTAGTTGGTTTTTATTACTAATTCCGATTCTTTTAATTGCTCAAAAAAGTAAACTGAAAACGGGTGACCTTCTTTTTCAAAAAATGAATTGTGGTGAATTATGCGAAGCCATTCATGCCGTTACAGAAGGCTATAACGGGAATGATTTTAGTCATTTAGGTTTAGTATACATCCTAAATGATTCTGTTTTTGTAATTGAAGCGGCCGGAAATGCCGTTCGTAGAGTTACATTAGAACAATTTTCAAAAAATACGCAAAACACGATGTTGATTGGAAGAGTAAAATCTAAATATAAAAAATTAATCCCACAAGTTATTTGGTTTTCAAATCAACAAATTGGAATTCCCTATGATGATGATTATTTATATGACAACGGAAAATACTATTGTTCTGAACTTATTTATGATGCTTTTTTAGGAGCCTACGGTAAACCTTTTTTTGAATTAAAACCAATGACTTTTAAAAAACCTAATTCAAATGATTTTTTTCCAGCATGGGTTGAATACTATAAAAATATTGGAATACAAATTCCAGAAGGAAAACCCGGTTGCAATCCCGGTGGTATTTCCACTTCGGATAAAATAAAAATAATTGGAAAATTAAACTAATTATTTGTTTTTCATTTCATATTCATAAAAAGCCCTACCTAAAGAGGCCATAAAAGGAATTCCCACTGAATCGTATTCATATACATCATCATTGAAAATCTCATTTTCATTTACTAACAAAGTCACCGTTAAAAAAAAGGCAATATTTTTTTTTGTGTCCACTACATAAGCACAATCGGTTAATGTCCCATAGGCTTGACCAACTTTATTATAAATTTCAATATGGTCGGGTATGTTTTTTTTTGAATCCCCATACATAAAAAATTTCCCATAACTATCATGATATTCATTATCTAAAAAACCTGCTTTTCTTGGTACTTTTTTCAAAGTCTCTTTTAGAAAAATCATATTTTCTTTAGTTAAATGAAATCGTTGACTTTTTAGAAAGGAAGTTGGAAAAAAAATACGCATTAATGTATTATGCATAGCTTCAATTGGATAATAATTTTTTAAAGAAAAATCCATTGGTTCACTTATCAAAGTGTCGTTTTGATAATACCCTTTACCTTTTTGAAGATTATTTATACTCAATTTTTTAATTGGTTGGCTTTGAATACTTGGAAAAACGATGTTTTTTTCAAAAACTATTTCTTTTGTTTTTACATAATCTGAATTTGGGATTGAAAGGCGGTGTTTTATTTGTGCTTCAATATTCAATGTTTTTAATCTAGCGTTTATAGAGTCTTGACCTCCAACAAAATCAAAAAGCCGATTAAAAGATTCATTCCCGCTAAGAATTAAAACGTCTGTAATATCATCATAGATTGAATAATCCGTTGTATCATCTTGAATTTTATATTTAGTAGTTAAGTTGATTTCTTTATTTCTGGATAATTTTTCTAACGCTAAAATTGCAATTGGTAATTTAACTACACTAGCCGGATAAAAGTATGCGTTGGATTTAGCTAAATAATAGTCAGTATTAAAATTGATTTTTTGAGGTTCTTCCGAAACCCTAGTATAGAGTATTTGTACTTCATATTTTTTAGGATTTGTAAATATCCGTTGTAAATTAGGGTCTTTATGATTATAAACATAATTAAACGCTGTGACATGCTTTTTTTTGCTGGCACAACCAATAAATAAAATTGCAATTACATAGAAAAAATGTTTCAAAATAAGAAATATTAAAAAATAAAAGTAGGAAATATAATTAATTACACCACATTTTTCAATTCAATTTCTTTTGTTTTTTCAATTATCTCTTTTTGTGTACTTACTCCTTTGTCATGTAAATACCATTTTTGCAATTCCGTTTTGGCTATTTCATCTACAATTCCATAGGTAGCTTTATAACAACTTATTAATTTTGAAGCTCCTTCAGGTCTTGGTCCCCAATGATCTAAAATTTCTAAGGTTTCTTCTTCTATAATGATTAATTTAGGAATAGCTTTTCCTCCATTGGTTAGAAATTGATTCATTAATTGCTCATTTTCATCACGGAAAACAATTCGCAAATCAATTTTTTGTGATAGTTCTGCCATTTTATTGATAATTGGAAGGATTTGAGCGGCATCACCACACCATCCTTCTGAAATTACTAACCAAATATAGCTTGATTGTAAACCGGATAATTTTGCTTTTACCTCATCTGTAATAATGATGGTTTTGTCTAACCGATTCATGCGAACTTCATTTATTTCACTGTAATGAGTTAACACTTCAGATTGATTATTTCCGGTAGCTTTTCCTTGAGAAAGCAAAACAGAAACTAGATTTCTATAGGTCGTATAAGAAAAACTTTTCTCTAAACTTTTTTTAATAATCTCTTTCATAAACTTAGGCTTTAGGACACAAAAGTAGGCTACATTATAATCTTCAATTGTAACATTTATAGCATTTCACAAAATTAGAAACTAAATTCAATAAAAAGACAAAAGAAAACCAACAAATAGTAAGAAATTAAAACCATAGTAAGAAACCCATATACAATTTTCAAAAATAAAATCATTTATTCTTTATATTTGCACCACAAAATCAAGTACAACTCATGAAGTACAAAAGAATATTACTCAAATTAAGTGGCGAAGCATTAATGGGCGACCGTCAATATGGTATTGACCCAAAACGTTTGGCAGAATATGCTCAGGAAATCAAACAAATTCACAGTCAAGGAGTAGAAATCGCTATCGTTATTGGTGGAGGAAATATTTTTAGAGGTATTGCAGGAGCCAGCAATGGCATGGACAGAGTGCAAGGAGACTACATGGGTATGCTTGCCACCGTTATTAACGGAATGGCTTTACAAGGAGCATTGGAAGAAGCCGGAATGCTCACTCGATTACAAACCGCTTTAAAAATTGAAGCTATAGCGGAACCTTATATCAAAAGAAGAGCCGTTCGCCATTTAGAAAAAGGAAGAATTGTTATTTTTGGTGCCGGTACAGGAAATCCTTATTTCACAACAGATACCGCTGCAGTATTGAGAGGAGTAGAAGTTGGTGCTGATGTAATTTTAAAAGGAACCAGAGTTGATGGTGTATATAATGCCGACCCTGAAAAAAATAAAGATGCTGTGAAATTTGATTATATTTCGTTTGAAGAAGTATTAAGCAAAGGACTAAATGTAATGGATACAACAGCTTTCACCTTAAGTAAAGAAAACAAATTACCTATTATTGTGTTTGACATGAATAAACCGGGAAATTTATTGAAAGTATGTAATGGTGAAACTATTGGAACAACTGTCACAATATAGATTCTTAAATTTTATAAAAAGGTAGAATAATCATTTCAAATTATCATAATTATATAAATCTAAAAAATTTATCAAAATGACGGAAGAAATAGAATTTATTATTGATACGGCAAAAGAACACATGAATGGTTCTATTGCTCATTTAGAAAAAGAATTTTTAAACATCAGAGCCGGAAAAGCAACTCCACAAATGTTGGGTGGTGTTTTTGTAGATTATTATGGTTCTCAAACCCCTTTATCACAAGTAGCAAATATTAATGTGCCTGATGCCAGAACCATTACGGTTACACCTTGGGAAAAAAATATGCTACATCCGATTGAAAAAGCAATTCAAGTGGCCAACTTAGGATTCAACCCAATGAATAATGGCGATAATATTATCATCTCGGTTCCGGCCTTAACTGAGGAACGTCGTCGTGATTTAGTAAAACAAGCCAAATCAGAAGCTGAAGATGCTAAAATCGGAATCAGAAATGCTCGAAAAGATGCCAATACTGATATTAAGAAAGAAGAAAAAAACGGAACTTCTGAAGATATGTGTAAAGATGCGGAAGAAACAATTCAAAAACTGACAGATTCCTATATCAAAAAAATTGAGGATTTACTCGCTCACAAAGAAGCAGAAATCATGAAGGTTTAGATTGAAATCCACTTGAAAGAGTGGATTTTTTGATTTTATAAAGTACTTTTGTGTTTGGTTTTTTCATACTATGAAACATTTACTTTTTATTTTTCTCTTTTGTTCGGTTTGTGTTCAGGCACAATTTCGAATAACCGGAATTATAAAAGACCAAACAAATCAAAAACCCCTTCCTTTTGTAACAATTGAAACAAACACAGGAATTGTTTCTACTTCAGATGTTACCGGAAAATTTGAAATTTCCAGTAATTCAATCCTAAATTCCTTGATAATTTCTTATATTGGTTATGAAACACTAACACTCTATATTAAAGACAAAAAGCACTTAAATGTTTTATTAATTCCCAAAAAAACAAACTTAAATGCAACATTACCAGCCTCTAAAAATGATGAAGCCGTCGTTCTTATTGAAAAGGTAATCAAAAAACAAGACCTCAATAATCCGCAAAAAAAAATATCGAATTTTCAATTTAAAATTTACAATAAATTAATAGTTACGGCCAATCCCGATTCAATCAGTGGAAAAATTGACAGTATTTATTATGGAAAAAAGAGTGACATTAAAATTGATTCTTCTAATTATAAATTCAAAAAACTGGTTACCAAACAACATTTGTTTTTAACTGAAAAAGTTTCCTTATTTCAACAAGAAAATCAAAAAGTAAAAGAAACAGTTTTAGGCACTAAAATGTCAGGTTTCAAAAATTCACTATATGAAATAATTGGTTTTCATTTTCAATCTTTTTCGCTTTACGATGAAAAATACGAGTTTTTTGAAACAAAATATGTCAGTCCAATTTCAAAAACCGGATTAAAAGATTATGATTATAAATTTTTATCCACTGTAAAAATAGCTCAACGAAATTGCTATGTTCTTTATTTTAAAAATAAAAAGAAAATAAATCAAAAAGGACTTGAAGGCCTACTCTACTTTGATGCAGAAAATTTTGGTTTGGCAAAAGCAATTATAAGAATCAGAGGAATATTAAACATCACCTCCATTCATGAATTTGAATTTATAAAGCAGGAGAATCTATGGTTTCCAAAAAATAATGCCTTTACCGTCGTAAAAGGTCAAAATGACGATCCTTTAAAAATTTTAGGCGGAACTATTTTTTTTGAAGGTGATTATGAAGAAATGGGATTGAAAAAGAAAAACGAACCAACCGATTTTTCATATATTCATTCCGAATCCTATTTTTTTGATCGGGAATTTAATATACCGGTAGACATCAAACGTTCTTCTTTAGTTATTGAAATCAATAAAGATGCCGTAAATAAAACGACTGATTTTTGGAATTTATATCGCACGGACAGTTTAGATTTTAGAAGTAAAAATACCTATAAATCATTAGACAGTTTGGCTTATAGAAAAGGTGTTGATTCAAAATTATTTTTTGGCAGAAAAATAATCAATGGCTATGCTCCACTTGGTTTTTTTGATTTTGATTTACGGCACCTTATCAGTTATAATAATTATGAGGGTTTTCGTTTTGGTATTGGCGGAAAAACTAACGAGAAACTTTCTGTAAAATATAGATTGGAGGGGTATGCGGCTTATGGCTTAAAAGACGAAGCCATGAAATATAAAATTGGTGGAGCCAAACGTTTTGATGAGTTCTCAAACACTTGGATGGGTGTAAATTATACCGATGATGTACAAGAGATTGGTAGTACAAAATTTACGATTGATAAAAGAGTTTTCAAAATTTATGATGCTCGTCCCATCAACGTGAACACCTTCTACCATCATCAAACTTGGAATGGATTTATAGAAAGCAAATTATTGCCAAAATCAGAAAGCATTTGGCAATTTTCACAAGCTAAAATTACTCCGTTATTCAATTATCTATTTTATAATGACGGGAAAGAATATTCCGTTTTCAACATGACAACTGCCTCACTTTCATTACAATGGAATCCATTTAGTGATTTTATGCAAACCCCAACCGGAAAAATAGAAATTGAAAAAAGATTTCCTGTTTTTACCCTTCAAGTAACCCAAACTATTCCAAACTCATTAGGAAATGATTTCGATTATACAAAAATTGACTTCCGCTTTAAATACCAAAAGAAATTTTTAAACGGTCAAAAATCTACTTTTTTATTACAATCCGGTTTAGCACTTGGCGATGTGCCTATTACTCATCTTTATAGCTCTTCTCCAAATAATCTTGATAGAAGTACAATTTTAAAACGAATTACCGTTGCCGGTGAAGATAGTTTTGAAACCATGTTTTATAATGAATTTTTTTCTAGCCGATATTTGATGTTACATTTAAAACATGGTTTTAAAAGAATCGAAATTGTCCCAAAAGTGAAACCTTCTTTAGCTTTAGTAACCCGTATGGCATGGGGAAATATGGACAACCCTGAACAACACTTAGGCATTGAGTACAAAACTTTGAATGAGGGGTATTTTGAATCTGGCATTGAATTAAATCATATTTTATACGGATTTGGGTTAGGCGGATATTATCGCTATGGGCCAAATCAATTGAGTAAATTTGAAAACAACATAGCTATTAAAATAACTTTTACTTTTGATTTAGGACTTTAAACAAGGATAATAGCGCTTGGTTTTTTTCAAACATGAAATTTTTAAGGAAGATTAATTTTAGTTAAAAAACTTAACTTAGTATTGATTTCATTACCTTTGCATCCGATAAAACGATCCTATGTCAAAATGGTTTAGCATGGGTTTTTGGGAGTCAGTTGCCCGAATAATCCTTAGAAATAGAATAACAATACTTTCCATCATTTTTCTATTCACGGTGTTTTTAGCACTGCAATGGAAAAATATGCGATTCACTTACACTGAAGCAAATTTACTTCCTGATCATCATGAAATAAACCTTCAGTATAATGACTTTCTTGACAAATTTGGCGAAGAAGGTAATTTGATTGTTATTGGTATAAAAGATTCGACTTTTTTCACCCCAAAGAACTTTTCTGCTTGGACTCAATTAATGGAAACATTAAAAAAATCGAAAGAAGTAGAACTTATTATTTCTGTTGATGATTTAAAAAAATTAAACAAAAACGAAACGCTTGAAACGTTCGAATTTATTGATTTTATAAATAAATCAAAATCAAATTACCCGGATTACCTAATTGCCCGTAAAAAAGAACTTTTTGAAGAATTACCCTTTTATGAACATTTATTAATTAATAAAAAAACCGGCACTATTCGGTCAGCAATTTATTTAGATAAAAAAATTGTAAATACCAGTATCCGAAAAGATTTTATTGAAAAAGTGCTTATTCCGGAAGTTGAAAAGTTTGAAAAGACAACGAAAATCGATTTAAAAGTTTCGGGGATGCCCTATATCCGAACATTAAATTCTCAAAACATCGTAGATGAAATCGGTATATTTATTGGAGCCGCTTTGTTAGTCACTTCACTGATTTTTTTCTTTTTCTTTAGAAGTTATCGAGCAACAATTATTTCCATGTGTATTGTAATTGTTGCTGTAATGTGGTCCTTTGGAACCTTAGGGCTTTTAGGATTTGAGATTACTGTTTTAACGGCAATAATACCTCCTCTGATTATTGTCATAGGAATTCCAAATTGTATTTTCTTGATTAATAAATACCAGCAGGAAATTAAAAATCACGGTAATCAAGCAAAATCATTGCAAAGGGTAATTTCAAAAGTGGGCAATGCAACCTTGATGACAAATTTAACTACGGCTGCCGGATTTGCCACTTTTATTATCACCGATAGTGAGTTACTTACTGAATTTGGTATTATAGCTTCTATTAATATCGTTTTGCTGTTTATTTTATGTTTGTTGGTTATTCCAATTATATACAGTTTCATGCCTTTACCAAAGGACAAACACCTGCAGCATTTAAATAAAACGTATACTACTTCATTTGTAAATTGGATTGAAAAAACAGTCAAAAATAATCGAATTGCATTATATTCAATTTCTATTTCATTATTAGTTATAGGCATTATTGGCATATTTCAAATGCGAATTTCCGGAAGTTTAATTGAAGATATGCCTAAAAAAGCCGGATTCTTTAAAGATATTGTTTTCTTTGAAAAAGAGTTTGATGGCATCATGCCTTTAGAAATAATGATTGACACCAAACGCAAAAAAGGGGTCATGAAATTATCCACTTTAAAAAAGATGGATGAAATTCAAGAGGTTATAACTGATATTCCTGAACTTTCAAGTCCCATGTCGGTTGTAAACGTGGTAAAATATTCCAAGCAAGCCTATTACAATGGTAATCCGGAATATTATGAATTACCAACGGCACAAGAACAAGGTTTTATCATGTCTTATGCAAAAAATGCAACTAAAAATAAGAATGAAAATTTCATGAAAAGCTATATTGATTCCACCGGACAATATGCTCGAATCACCACATTCATGAAAGACATTGGCACTGATAAAATGGAGAAAATTGAGGAAAAATTATGGGACAAAATAAACAAGGTTTTTCCTCCTGACAGATATACAGTCACCTTAACAGGAAAAGCATTGGTTTTTCAAAAAGGAACAAATTATTTAGTCAATAATCTAGTAGTTTCGTTATTGTTTGCCATCTTTTTGATTTCCTTATTTATGGCTTACATGTTCCGTTCTTTTAAAATGATTATTATTTCTTTAATTCCAAATTTATTGCCGTTACTAATCACAGCTGGTTTAATGGGATATCTTGGTGTTCCCATTAAACCATCAACTATATTAGTATTTAGTATTGCATTCGGAATTTCAGTGGATGATACGATTCATTTTTTAGCTAAATACCGTCAAGAATTAAAAGCTAACAATTGGAAAATCAGAAAATCGGTATTCAATGCTTTGCGTGAAACCGGCGTAAGTATGTTTTATACTTCAATCGTATTATTTTTTGGTTTTTCTGTCTTTATGATTTCAAGTTTTGGTGGAACTGTAGCATTAGGTGGTTTGGTATCAGCAACATTACTTTTTGCCATGTTATCAAATTTACTTTTGTTGCCTGCCTTACTGCTTTCATTAGAAAAAACAATTGCCAACAAAGAAGAGTTTATAGAACCTACTATAGATATTTTAGTAGAAGAAGAAGAAACCGAATTAAAATCACAAAAAAAATAGTAACCCGCTAGTATATTTGAATTGAAAACTTATTTAAAATGAAGAAGCACACGAAAGTTATTGAATTATTAAATGCCACTCCTGTTCAAACCGAAGTAAACGTAAAAGGTTGGGTTCGAACATTTAGAAATAATCAATTTATTGCCTTAAATGATGGTTCAACCATCCATAACATCCAATGTGTTGTCGATTTTGAAAACACAAAAGAAGAGCTATTAAAAAGAATAACCACCGGTGCATCAATTTCATTGACCGGAACATTGACCGAAAGTAAAGGAGCAGGTCAAAAAATCGAAATTCAAGTTTCTAAAATAGAAATTTTAGGTGATTCCGATCCAGAGAAATTTCCAATGCAACCTAAAAAACATTCTTTAGAATTTTTGAGGGAAAATGCACATTTACGTATTAGAACGAATGCCTTTGGAGCTATCATGAGAGTACGCTCTACGCTTTCATTTGCTATACATCAATATTTCCAGGAACGAGGTTTTTTCTATGTAAACACGCCAATCATAACAGGTTCAGATGCAGAAGGTGCCGGAGAGATGTTTAAAGTTACCGCTCTTCCTTTTGATAAAACACCAAGAACTGAAGAGGGGAAAGTAAATTATAAGGAAGATTTTTTTGGAAAAGAAACCAATCTTACCGTTTCCGGACAATTAGAAGCTGAAACCTATGCGATGGCTTTAGGTCAAGTTTATACTTTCGGACCAACATTTAGAGCTGAAAATTCGAATACTTCTCGTCACTTGGCAGAATTTTGGATGATTGAACCAGAAGTAGCTTTCAATAATTTGGCTGATAATATGTATTTAGCGGAAGATTTCATCAAATATGTGATTAAATATACGCTGGATAAACACCAAGATGACTTGAAATTCTTAGAGCAACGCTTGATAGAAGAAGAAAAAAATAAACCACAAGCTGAACGAAGCGAAATGAACTTATTGGATAAATTAAATTTTGTCCTTGATAATAATTTTAAACGCGTGACATATACTGAAGCCATTGACATTTTAAGAAATTCAAAACCTAATAAAAATAAAAAATTTCAATACGCTATTGACGAATGGGGTGCTGATTTACAAAGTGAACATGAACGCTTTTTAGTTGAAAAACACTTTAAATGTCCTGTGATTTTATTTGATTATCCGGCTAAAATTAAAGCGTTTTATATGCGTTTAAATGACAATACGGAACCAGGAAAAGAAACCGTTCGAGCTATGGACATCTTATTCCCGGGCATTGGTGAAATTGTTGGTGGATCACAAAGAGAAGAACGTCACGATGTCTTGATTGAAAAAATGAAAGCATTAGGAATTGACGAAGAAGAATTAGGGTGGTATTTAGATACACGAAAATTTGGCACAGCCGTTCACTCCGGTTTTGGGCTAGGCTTTGAGCGTTTAGTTCTATTTGTTACCGGAATGACAAATATTAGAGACGTAATTCCGTTCCCTAGAACGCCACAAAATGCAGAGTTTTAAAATTTGTTTCAAGTTTCAGGTTTCAAGTTGTTAATCAGTTGAAAACTTGAAACCTGAAACCTGAAACCTGAAACCTGAAACTTGAAACCTGAAACTATTTAATAAATAAAAATGCTCAAACACAGCTTACAATTCAAACTATCTCAAAAATTATCTCCTCAACAAATTCAGTTGATGAAGTTGATTCAATTGCCTACCCAAGCTTTTGAACAGCGTCTGAAAGAGGAAATGAATGAAAATCCTGCCTTAGAGGGAGGAAAAGAGGAAGATGAATTTGCGGATGATTATGAAAAAGAAGAATTCGACGATTATGAAGAAGACGAATATGATCGTATTGATGCTGAAGATATCAATATTGATGAATATTTGAGTAATGATGAAACTCCGGAATATAAATTACAAGCCAATAATTATAGTGATGATGACGAAGAGCGTGAAACACCTTTTGCAGCTCCAGTAACTTTTCATCAAGATTTAATCAATCAATTAAATACCTTCATCCTTTCTGATGAAGATCGTGATATTGCCGAATTCTTAGTTGGAAGCATTGATGACATGGGCTATATCAGAAGAACTGTTACTGACATTGTTGACGATTTAGCCTTTACGCAAGGTATTTACACCGACGAACAGAATGTTCAACGCATTTTACAAATCGTTCATGAATTAGAACCTTCCGGTGTTGGTGCTCGAGATTTACAAGAATGTTTATTATTGCAACTAAAACACAAAACGCCAACAGAATATGTTGATTTAGCGATTGATATTTTAGAAAATCAATTCGAACAGTTTACTAAAAAACATTACGATAAACTTTTACATAAATATGGTGTTTCACAAGAGCAGTTAAAAAAAGTGATTGAAGAAATTGAAAAACTGAATCCAAAACCGGGTGGAGCTTTTACCGGAAATAATAAAATGGTAGAGCACGTTGTTCCTGATTTTACCATTCGAATTGTTGAGGGAGAACTTGAACTGTTGCTTAATGGAAGGAATGCTCCGGAACTTCATGTTTCAAAAGATTATCAGGATATGTTACGCACTTATAAAGATTCACGTGACAAATCCAGTGCTCAAAAAGATGCCGTTCAATTTATCAAACAAAAATTAGATTCAGCCAAATGGTTTATTGATGCAATTAAACAACGTCAAGAAACCTTATTTGTGACAATGAATGCCATCATGCATTATCAACAAGAGTTTTTTTTAGAAGGTGATGAAACCAAACTTCGCCCTATGATTCTAAAAGACATTGCCGATATGATTGGATTAGACATCTCAACCGTTTCTCGCGTGGCAAACAGCAAATATGTGGAAACACCATACGGAACTAAATTAATCAAAGAATTCTTTTCAGAATCAATGAAAAATGACCAAGGAGAAGATGTTTCTACTCTAGAAATTAAAAAAATTCTACAAAATGTAATTGAAGAAGAAGACAAAAAGAAACCGCTTCCGGATGATCAATTGGCTGATATTTTAAAGGAAAGAGGCTATCCCATAGCCAGACGTACTGTTGCAAAATACAGAGAGCAATTAGATATTCCCGTGGCGAGAATGCGTAAGAAAATGTAACTTGAAAAAAATACTTCCTATATTTTCTTATCTCTTCCATCCGCTTTTTATATCGGTTTATGCTTCTTTACTGTACTTTATTTTGTTCCGTGATTTTTATGTTTTGCAAGAAATGTATTTATTCATGATTCAAATTGTCATTATTACAGTTTTAATTCCTATTTCACTTTTCTATCTTTTACTTTCTTTAGGGAAAATTGATTCTATTATGATTGAAGAAGTAGCACAACGTAAAATTCCAATACTTTTAAACTGTATATTACTGTTTGTTCTTACCCAAAAAAGCATAACCCTTGACAGAATACCGGAATTATATTATTATTTTTTAGGTGGACTGTTAAGTTCGATATTAATTTTTATTTTACTAATAGCTCGCAAAAAAGCTAGTTTACACATGGTTGGAATTGTCGCATTAACTTTTTTTGTAATAGGACTAAGTCAATGTGTAGAAATACAGATGTTATACACAATTTCTACCTTAATACTACTGATTGGTTTTGTAGCTTCATCCCGCTTAGTGATGAAAGCCCATACATTTACAGAATTAATTTTGGGTTTTATTTGTGGCGCACTCCCTCAAATTATATTTTGGCCCTTATGGCTATAAAATATAAAATTGAAGTCCTAAATGTAAGACGCTAACATCTAAAGCATTTCCTCCAATATTAGCTACAGTTGAATCAAAAAGCGAATTTATGCCATAATAAGCATAAAAATTCCAAGTATTATATCCCGTTGCTAAGTAAACACCATATTGGAAAGCATTAACTTCCGAATTATTTTTAACTATTTCATTTCCTACATTAGAGATAAAACGAGATTCATCATACAGTAAATAACTTAATTTAACCCCTGTATATAATCGGAAAAATCTATGACTTTCCGGTGTTGAAGTACGCCATCTGAATTCTATTGGAAGGTCAACATTTAACATCATAAATTTGTTTCGTGTATAAGAAACATCCGACTCAATAATAGAATAATTATAATCTCCTTGATCTTCTGTAATTAATAAATTTTGACTATACGCTTGGTAAGAGATTCCCAAACCGGTTGCTAACGCAAAAGTTCGGGCTTGGTTGATGGGCATATCTCTTAAAAAACCTAAATTAATTCCTGGAGAGAATGTTTTTTGAGCCATATCACTAGGCTTGTTAAGAAAGGTATTATAGGTGATTCCAACATAGAATTGATCCTCTCTATATTTTAAATCCACATTTTTTTTTAAAGTAAGCGTATCTTGTGCTGCTAAAGAACAACTTAAAAAAATAAAAAAAACAAGTAATCGCATACGTTCAATTTTGAAAGTTAAAATTACAAAAAAAAGCCACGCTAAGCGTGGCTTTGATATGATTTAATAGATGTTAATCAATCACACTACCTTTTGTAGTGGTATAATTAATTTTTAAAGCATCCATTTTTCTTAATTCTTGTTTAATTTCACCCACAAGCCCCATCTTAGCATCTTTATCAACTTTTAAGGACGTAGTAAGTACTTTTTCTAATTCAGGATTTCTAGCTGCTCTTTCTGCTAAAATAAAATTCTTTATATCAGTAACATCTGAAAGGCGATCATTTAATTGTATTCTGGCACCTTCTCCATATTGTTTACGATACTTTTCATGAGGCTTACCTGCAAAAATAAACATTACACGATCTTTTTTCTCCAATTTTGTAATTTGATCTGCTTTGGGCAGACTATTTTGGATTAATAAATCCTCGTCTTTCATTACAGTGGACACCATGAAGAAAAACAACAACATGAATACGATATCAGGCAACGATGCTGTTGAAATAGCGGGAACATCTCCGGTTGCTTTCTTTTTAAATCTAGACATTTTTCTAAAATTTAATATTAATTTCTTTTTGGCTCAGCCTCAGAAAGTTTTTGTGGAAACAAAGCTTGAATATCTTTAATCAAAGGTTCAATTTTATTTCTTTTAGCTTCTTTGGTTTTAGGATCATCGAACATCGACTCAAGTTCTCTAAATGTAACATTATACCTTGCAAGACATTCTCTGTCTCTTAAAAAGTAGTAGGCTGCAACCAATTCATTCTGTACTGCAATATAGGCTTTATAGGATGTTTCAGCATCATTTTGAAGCGATATAATTGCTTTTTCAGGATTATCAGAAGAAGCTTCATCATGTGTGCCTCTACAATAAGTACAAGTACCATCACCCCCATTATCAAGAAATTTTATTGCCGCTTGTCTTAAATCTTTTAAATCCATTAACTTATCTTCAACCAATAACTGATCGTTTCTGTTAATTAACACAGTAAAAATATTTTTCTCTTTTACTAAATTATCTTCAGGTCTTTCAGTATCATCAATAGGAGGTAACTTACGGTTAATTCCTTGATCGGTTTGAATGGTCGTAGTCACCAAGAAGAAAATCAAAAGTAGGAATGCAATATCTGCCATTGATCCAGCATTTACTTCGGGTGGCGCACTTCTCTTTCTTCCCATAATTAATTATTTTTTGAATTTTTTAAAGTTGGAGAACACTAATGTTCCAACAGATGCTATGGCTAAAATATAAAAAGTATTTAATCCTGTACTAATTGCTTTTGAGTATCCTGAACCAATTACAATTCCATCTTTTAATTTCACTTCAGTACTATCTGCAAAGATAAATGCTATCAAAACTATACCAAGAAATAAACCTATTGTAATAAGGGTTTGTTTCAATTCATCTTTATGTTTAAATAAATTTCTGAATACGAAATATAACACTGCAATAATTGCAGCAAATAATACAACATAAGACAAAAAAATAAAAATTCCAGTAACACTGCTGTCTATCGTTTGAGTCTGACCTAATGTGATAAAAAACAATACCACGCTTATAAGACCAATAATTGCGACAACTATTTTTGTTAGTTTATAAATATTCATTTTTAATTTTATTTATAAATTATTTTTTTAGATAATCCGAAAGAATATCTATCAAACTGATAGAAGCATCTTCCATATCATTTACAATTGAGTCAATTTTTGCAGTAATATAATTATAAAATACTTGTAAAATCATTGCAACAATAAGTCCGAATACGGTTGTTAATAACGCAACTTTAATACCTCCTGCAACCAACGAAGCATCCATATTTCCTGCTGCCTCAATTTTATCAAATGCAATAATCATCCCGATTACAGTTCCCAAGAAACCTAACATCGGTGCCAAAGCAATAAACAATGAAATCCAAGAAACATTTTTCTCTAATAATCCCATTTGAACACCACCATAAGCAACAATTGATTTTTCAGCAGAATCAATTCCGTGAGATGAACGGTCAAGACCTTGATAAAAAATTGAAGCTACTGGTCCAGGAGTATTTCTACAAACTTCTTTTGCAGCATTTACTCCACCAGATTGAAGAGCCTCTTCAACTTCTTTAATTAATTTTTTTGAATTTGTAGTAGAAAGATTTAAATAAATAATTCTTTCAATTGCAATAGCTAAACCAAGAATTAAACATAAAAGTACCGCCCCCATATATTCAGGACCTCCTTCAATAAAACGTTGTTTTAATTCTTGTGTAAAACCTCTTTCTGCCGTTTCGTCGGTAGCCTCAGCAGCGACATCTTCCGTAGTTGCTTCAGCAGCAGGAGCTGCTGCAGCTTCAACAGCTGCCGGTTCAGTTGTTTGAGTAGAGTCTTGAGCTTGAACTGTTCCAAACGTCATTAGACCTGTGATTGCCAAAATAGAAAATAATTTCTTCATTGCTTTTGTTCTTAATTTTAATTAGTTAATCAGGTTAAAGGTATAAATTAATTTTTAAAAAAACACACATTGATAAAAAAATGAGCGGAGAGAAAGGGATTCGAACCCTTGATACCCTTTTGGAGTATACACACTTTCCAGGCGTGCTCCTTCGACCACTCGGACACCTCTCCTACATTATTACAACACATTTCAAGGGTGCCAAATAACAAAAAAAATCTCACTTGGAAAAATTAATTTTGTTATTTTTATGACAATTCTCCTCGCAAGGGAGTTTCAAAAATGGTTTTGAACACTTTAGCTGAAACATTTTGTCCTACTAAATACATTAATTTGGTTATTGCAGCTTCTGTTGTGATGTCTTTTCCTGAGATTACTCCTATTTTTTTTAGATAGGTACTCGTTTCATATTGACCCATATTGACACTTCCACCGGAACATTGTGTCACATTGATAACGTAAATTCCTTTTTTTATTGCTTTTTTCAGGGTAGAAATAAACCATTCTTCCGTTGGAGCATTTCCAGCACCGTATGTTTCTAAAATTATTCCTTTTAAATTTGGTATTTCAAATAAAGCCGATAATACCGTTTCATTTAGTCCGGGAAACATCTTTACAATCACAACATTTGAATCCATTTCTTTGTGAACAACTAATCTTTTAGTTGAAATTTTTGTTGAAATGGTTTCATTATTTATCTTTAAATGTACTCCGGATTCAGCTAAAGGCGGAAAATTAGGCGACCGAAAAGCATTAAAATGCTCAGCATTTATTTTTGTTGTTCGATTTCCTCGGTATAATTTATATTCGAAATACAAACAAACTTCTCTAAAAACGGATTTCCCTTTTTGTTTAAGGGATGCAATTTGTATAGCTGTTATTAAATTTTCTTTAGCATCCGTTCTTAAATCGCCAATAGGGAGTTGAGAACCGGTAAAAATGACCGGTTTTGATAAATTTTCCAACATAAAACTTAATGCTGAAGCGGAATAGGACATCGTATCAGAACCATGTAAAATCACAAAACCATCAAATTCTTCATATTTTTGTTCTATAACTTCTGCCATTTCAACCCAACGTTGCAAATTCATATTAGAAGAATCTATTGGTTTTTCAAAAGATAGTGTTTCAATAGTGCAATCCAATTGTTTCAATTCAGGGATTCGTTGCAATAACTTTTTGAAATTGAACGCCTTTAGAGCTCCAGTCTCAAAGTCTTTCATCATTCCGATGGTTCCACCGGTATACAACAATAGAATATTAGCCTTAGAGTGCATCGTGATAAATCAACTTATTACTGACCGGATTAGAATACATTGCTAAAAAGCTATCTACCATCACTTGATTTGTATTATCTATTTTTAGTTCTAAACGTCTTTCAAAAAGTGATTTCTCGTTTTCTGTATACAAATGACTGTTTTTATCCGTTTCATGCAAAATGTCATAAGCAATAAAATTAGTAGGCCACAAGCGATACGTGCTCAAAATAGAATCATCAATTACTTGTGCTAAACATTGAATTTGACGATTAGAATTATCTTGTTTACGTTTAATTTCATCAATTTCCTTGTCTAAAATATCGCCCACATGAATATGTATTCTTTTTTTCTGCCCCATAATTCCGCTTAACAATGTAATAAAATCTTCATTTTTTTCTTTGATATAGATTTCGTTATTGGCTTCGGCCATGAGTTGCGGCATTTTTAGTGCATCCGTCGGATCATATTCGTAGGAGATGGACACCGGAACAATTTTTATTTTTTTAAAATAATCCATCACATTCTCCTCGTCAGAACCCATCGCGAGCATTTTTAAAACACCTTGATGAGTGGCATCGTTGCCATCTTTAGTTCTGCCTTCTCTTTGAGCAATCCAAACAGAACGGTTTTCTCGTAAAAGCAAATGACCTATGTATTCCGACATCAATTTAGAACTTTGCAATAATTCTCTAGGAGGCAAACCACGTAAAACCAAAAAATTACGATTAAGCTTGGATAATTTTAAAAGAAAATCTTTCTTAACCAAATTATCTCCAATTGCCGAAGCAGTCATCACTAATCCGTGGTCAAAAAGAGACACATTCAATAAAGAGGTATCTAAAATGATATCGCGGTGATTCGAGATAAAAAGATAGGAAGTATTTTTCTCCAATTTTTCAAAACCAGATGTTGTTAAGCCTTCCGAACTGCGTTGCAAAACCTTTTGAACAGATTGATAAATAAAATTTACTTGAAAATCGCGAATGGAATGGGTCTTAGTTAATTGTTCCTTCCAAACCGCCTCTTCTAAATCAGGGAATGTAAAATTCATCAAAGCTTTCATCATCGGATGGTGAAGCAGTGAGCGGATTCCTTCATTTACTTCACTATCATAAAATGGACGAATCGAATCGAATTTTGGCATTTAATTGGTGTTTTATTATACAAATGAACAAAAAAATTGTCACTTTTTACGATTAAATTAATTATATCCCAAAGACTGTTTTGGAATTTTCAGTCGTAATTTGAGCAATTTCTACCACAGAAAGCCCGTAAAGTTCACTTAATTTTATGGCTACTAAAGGAACATAACTGCTTTCATTACGCATTCCGCGAAAAGGTGCCGGAGCTAAATAGGGTGAATCAGTTTCTAAAACTAAATGTTGAATTTCAATTTGATTTATGAATTGGTCAATTTTTCCGTTTTTAAAAGTAACAACACCGCCAATTCCTAATTTCATTCGATAAGAAATTGCTTTTTTGGCTTGTTCTAAATTTCCGGAAAAACAATGAAATATGCCAAACAACTCTTCACTTTTTTCATCCTCTAAAACTTCAAATATTTCATCAAATGAATCACGGCAATGAATCACGATGGGAAGCTTATATTTCTTTGCTAATTGAATTTGATACTTAAAGGCTATTTTTTGAATTTCCAGTGTCGATTTATCCCAATACAAATCGATGCCAATTTCGCCAATCGCTACAAATTTTCGTTGAACCAATTGATTTTCAATATGTGATAATTCTTCAGCATAATTTTTTTTGACATAACAAGGATGCAATCCGGTCATCAAAAAAATATTTTGTGGATATTTTTCTTCTAAATCATACATCGATGTTGTACAAGTTGAATCAACCGCAGGGACAAAAAAACGTGTTACTCCGTTTGAGATAGCTCTTTGAATCATTTCATCACGGTCTGAATCAAATTCATCAGAATATAAATGAGTATGTGTATCTGTTAAAATCATTGTACAAAAATAAGTAAAAAAGGCAGATAATACCGGTAGCTTTTGTTTCAATATGAATTTTAATTTACATTTGGAAATCAAAAAGAGTAAATGAAAAACCTACACGCTGTTATCAAAAAGAAAGGCTATAAGAAAATTGCTTTTAAAGTTTCTAAAACACAACATTTATTGGTAAAAGCTACCATAAATGGCGTTAAAGGAAATTTTATTTTAGACACCGGTGCGTCAAACTGTTGCATTGATTATGAGTTTGTTGATTTCTTCAAAGTGAGTGCAAAAGATTCAAAAACCAAAGCTGCCGGTGCCGGAGCTACCGGAATGGATACCCAAATTGGAAAAGGCATAGAACTGCAAATGGGAAGATGGAAAACAAACAAAGTGCAGTTGGTTATATTTGATTTAACCCATGTCAATTTAGCGTTAACTCAATATAAAGCCAAGCCCGTTCACGGTATTATTGGTGCCGATGTCTTGTTAGAAGGAAAAGCAATTATCGATTACTTTAATCATTATTTATATTTGATGAAATAATTTCATATATTTGAGATTCAATGCCAAAATTTTTTTAATGAAAAAAATATACCTCATTTTACTTTTATTACCTTTTAATATTAAAGCTCAAAATAATACTTGTGATGTATCAGAACAATGTATTTACACTGTAGCTTTAGAAAGTGCAAATGGAAGCGGATGGAATGGAAACACGATGACATTTTATCAAAATAATATGATCATAAAAACGATTGGTCAAAATTTTACTACTGGTAGTTCAGCTTCAGACATGGTGTTTTTTTGTAACGATACTCCCTTTCAAATGATTTGGAATGAAGGAGGCAATGCCCCTGAAAACATTAAGGTTAGCCTGATAAGTTCTTTTAACCAAACCATTTATCAAAAAAATTACGGTGAAGGAAATCCTAATTCAATGCTTTTTTCCGGAATATCAAATTGCTCTACAGATTGTTGCTTTTTTTGGCCAACGAATCTAAATTTTATCTCCAGTACAGAAACATCCGCTCAAATAAGTTGGGTAACGACTTACAACCCTCCCCAATACGATGTTTTTGTGACCACAGACCTATCAGCAACATCGCAATCAAATTCTCCTTTTGTAACAGTAAGTTCTAATCCGGCAGAAATTAGTGGTCTTTTACCTTGTACAGAATATAAATTTTTTGTTCGTTATCGATGTTCAGAACTCGAACAAAGTTTTTGGTCCACAGAAAGCATGCTGTTTTCAACCCAATGTGCCTTAGAAATTAACGATAATTCTTTACAAAATTTACTGTTATTTCCAAATCCGACTCATGATTATATTTCAATTTCAAATGATTCTACTATTCTTAAAATTGAAGTTTGGACGATTTTAGGCCAAAAAATGCTCGAAAAACAAGTTAATTTTACAAACATGACGATTGATCTTTCCTCTTTTGAAAGCGGATTATATTGGCTAAAAATATATGATGAAACCAGAATGAAATCGGTAAAAATTATTAAAAAATAGTTTCTCTGTGCTTTATTTTTTAAAAAAACGTGGCATCTTTTTATATCTAAAAAATGTTTTTTGACATTATTTTTGAAAAATTCGATAAAGTAACTACTTTTAAAACCTAAAATGTTTAAGAATATGAAACAAAGATTTACCCTTACAGCATTTGTGTTATTACTTTCAACCATTTCTTTTGGGCAAATTCAGCCTTTTGGACATTTGACTATTTTTTCAGAAGATGGTGATAAATTTTACCTGATTTTAAATGGAGAACGCATTAACGATGTTGCTCAAACCAACCTTCGTGTAGAAGAATTAGTACAACCTTATTACAATGCCAAAATTATTTTTGAGGACAATACCAGAAATGAAATTTCTAAAAACTATTTACAAGTTACAGATGTAGATGGTTTATTTATGGATGTAACTTACAAAATCAAACGAGACAAGAATAACAACAAAAAAATGAAGTTAAATTTCTTCTCGATGATACCGGTTGTTCAAGGTTTTGTTCCTCCTTCCAATGTATATGTAACGCGTTGGGGCCAACCTG
>Ga0207941_1000049_pt1 | contig 35167 bp, 29 predicted proteins | sample LakMenEpi13Sep12_FD_150695 | JGI IMG/M metagenome (GOLD analysis project Ga0207941, IMG submission 150695) | Freshwater microbial communities from Lake Mendota, WI - 13SEP2012 deep hole epilimnion (SPAdes) | ecosystem: Environmental > Aquatic > Freshwater > Lake > Epilimnion/Euphotic zone ...
AGGCTCTCCTGGGCCGTCAATTCCTGCAAGCGCTGCTGACGCTGGGCCGCCGCCTGCTCCAACAGGGATCGGCCCGGGGCCGCTGGGGCGGGGCCATCGAGTGGCACCGGCGTTGGCGCCACTGGCGCTGTTTCAGCCGCGGCTGCGGGTTCCTGCCCAGCGGCTTCCTGCCCTGTGGGTTGTTGACTCCCAAGCTCGGTGGGAGCAACTTCGACTGCACTGGATGGGGAAATTGCCGGCGATGGCGGCACGGCAACAGCCGTCGCCGGGGCAGGCGAAGCAGCCTGCTGCTGGGCCTTCAGGCGGGCATAGGCCTGACGCGCCCATGCCAGGGCCTCTTGATCAACACCGCCAGCGGTCGCCGCAGCCGGAGGGATCGTGGCCGCCTCGGCTGGGGGATCCTGTGGAGCGGCTGAAGGTTCAGCAACCTCCGACACAACCGCCGCAACAACCTCAATCTCGGCCTCAGGGGCAACGGCCTCCAGTTCTGAATCTGAACCTGTGCCAGCAGCCTGCTCAGCCGGAACCTCGGCGGCTGTCTCGGCTTGGGGCGCGGTGCGGCGGCGAAACCAATCAAAAACCATCTTGGCTGAAACCCTATTTAGGCCTTGGTGGCGTTGGTGAAGCGCCGCAGTACACCGTTGATCATGCGCCGTCCTTGCTCATCGCTATAGCGATTCGCCAGTTCAACCGCCTCACTGCAGGCCACCGCCAGGGGGGTGCCGAACTGCTCCAGGTCCACCGCCGCCAGCCGCAGAATGTCGCGATCGATGCGGGGCAGACGGGTTAAACGCCAGCCCTCCATTACCCGATCCAAGCGGGCGTCCAGGTCTTGGCGCTGCTGCAGCACCGCCTGGGCCCGTTCGATCGCCCCCCGGCGCACCGCCTCCTGGTCGGCCAACACCAACAGCCGCGGCAACTCAAGGCTGGCCGACAAACGATTCAGGGCCTGTTCGGCCAAGGCCAGACCCTTTTGCAGGTGCGTGCGCACCCGGGGCAAGCTCTGCTCGCCCTCCTGCTGCAGCTCGCTATCGAGCAACTGTTGCTGGGCCTGTTCGAGATCACCGGCGGAATGGTCGAGGGCCTCACGCACATGCAGGGCCAGGCTGGCCTGGACCTGATGCAATAGCGCCTCCATCGACAGATCCGACGGCGGCATGGGCTTGCTGCCCCGATCATCCACCTGACCGAGCATCAACAGGGCCAGTTCACGGGAAAGGGAGTGACTCTGCATCAGGAGAGCTGGGGGGCCCGCAACTGGGCCATCAGGCTGGAGAAGCTGCGATTGGAAGGGGGCTGACGCTCATCTGGGTTGACAATGCCAGCCGAAATGATCGTGCGGAAGGCATCTTCGACGCTGAGATCGAGGTCCTTGACGAGGCGCTCTGGTACCACGGCATACCAACCGGTGGTGGGGTTGGGGGCGGTGGGAATGAAGACGCTCAGCATGGTCTCACTGAAATCCGCCTGGATCGAGCTTCCCATCGCTCCGGTGACGAAGCCAAGGGCATACAGACCCTCCCGGGGGTATTCCACCAACACAACCCGACGAAAGCGGCTGGAGTTATCTCTCAGAAAGGTTTCCAGCAACTGCTTGAGAGTTTTGTACACCGAGCCGGCCACTGGAATGCGCAGCAGGGTGCCTTCGCCAAACTCCAGCAACCAACGCCCAACGATATTGCGGGCCATCAGGCCGATCAGCAGGATGCCCAGCAGGGGCACCAAAAGGCCCAAGCCAAGATTGATAAGTTCCTGCAGCAAGGGATGCAGGGTGTTGAAGGGGTTGAACTGCTTGGGAATCGAGGTGAGAAAAGCCAGCACAAAACGGCTGACCGTGGTGGCCAGCCAGATGGTGGTGGCCAGGGGGATCACCACCAAGAGACCCGCGATCAGGTCGTTTTTGAGGTCCTGCTGCAGCCTGGAGTTAAGGGGCTGATCGGGTCTTGGCAGGGCGGGAGGGGGATCCAATGGGCTAGGGATGGGGCTATGGGGGCTGGAAATCAAACGCTAACCAGCGATTGGGCCGGAAACCGGAAACCTCCAGCGCCGAAGGGCTAAAGAACACTGCCCAGGCAAAGAATGGTGAAGGCGGCAATCAGCACCACCGCACCGGCGGAATTGCCCAAGCGGCGCTGGTTGAGGGTCACGGCGCTGGTCTGTTGCATTTGCTTGAACTGACCTTCCATCTGGCCCAACTGACGCTCGACGAAAGTGCGGGCCGCCTGGGTTTTCTGTTCAGGGGTTGCGTTGGCGGGCACCTGGCCGCGGGCCTCGGCCTGCTGCACCAACTGCTGCAGCATGGCCGGATCCTTGCTTTGTTGACGGGCCATTTCCAGCTGACCCTTAGACGCCGCCAACTGCTGGTCGGCCTGCTCCTGCATTAATTTGTCGCCCCCAAAGGCAATCGGCAGGGCGGCCGTCAGCAACACCGCCAGCAAGCCGCTCAGCAGGCACACGGCCCAGAGCAGCGGCGAGCGCTGGTTGCCGCCATCGTCAAGCCTGGCTGCGATATACATCAACACCAGGCCCACCAGGGCCAGGGGCGATTGCTGCACCAGCCGTTCAACCACCAACTGGCGAAACGGTTCGGACCCCCAATCCCAAAGCGACAAAACCGCCAACAGATTGAGGAGTAGGAGCACCACCAGGGTGATCCCCATCCAGCGAAGCAGCGGGCTGAAGCGGGTTGAGGAAGAGAAGGACACGCCTGGTGGTCTTGATTTGGCCAGACTTTACCGACTGCCCGTGTCCTCTTCCAGTTCCGACAACCTTTCTCAAAGCCTGCGCCAACGGGCCCTGGACGAGGGCTTCGCCGTAGCAGGCATCGCCGCCGTTCCCGGTAGCAGCCGCCTGGCCCTGCGCAGCGCTGCCCTAGAACGCTGGCTGGACGCCGGTTACCAGGGTTCGATGGCCTGGATGGCGGATCCGCGGCGACGGGCCATCAACGAACTATTGCCAGGGGTACGCAGTGTTCTGGCGGTTGGCCTTAACTACCATGTCAAGGCCCAGCGCCAGCCCGGCAGCCTGGCAGTGGCACGCTATGGCTGGGGGCGCGACTACCACCGGGTCATCGATGGTCGCCTGCGGCGCCTGGGACGCTGGCTGCAGGACCAGGTGGAAGGGGCCAGCTGGCGGACCTGTGTAGACAGTGGGCCGCTGATGGACAAGGCCTGGGCGGAGGAGGCGGGGCTCGGCTGGATCGGCAAACACGGCAACCTCATCAACCCCAAACACGGCTCCTGGCTGCTGCTGGGTCACCTGCTCACCACCGTGCCCCTGAGCCCCGATCGGCCCGCCCCAGCCCGCTGCGGAACATGCCGCCTTTGCATCGCTGCCTGTCCCACCGAAGCGATCCGCGAACCCTTTGTCGTCGATTCACGCCGCTGCATTTCCTTTCACACCATCGAAAATCGAGACCCGGTCCTGCCCCCAGCCATCGCCAACCATCTCCAGGGCTGGGTGGCCGGCTGTGACATCTGCCAGGACGTTTGTCCCTGGAATCGTCCCGACCTGCCCAGTGCCACCGATCCTGAGGTGCAGCCCAGGCCCTGGTTGCTGGATCTGCAGGGACACCAGGCCCTCGCCTGGAGTGATGGGGACTGGGATGAACATCTACGGGCTTCCGCCCTGCGACGCATCAAACCCTGGATGTGGCGCCGCAACCTGCGAGCCGCCCTAGGTCTTTCTCCCCCCTCTGCCTAGGGTAGGGAGGATTCTTAACGACTCCATGGCAGGCCGTTCCTGGCTGAATTTGGCCCCTTTCGTCCTTCGCCATCCACATCAAGCCAAGGGGACATCCAGCTGGCTGAGGCTGCCCCGTTTCGGCCTCGGCCTGACGCTGCTGACGGCCGGCCTGCTGGTGACGACGCGGCCGGCAGTGGCCATGGTGCCCTTTGTGTTCGTGCCCCAGCCCGAGGCCCTGGAGGGGGCCGGCAGGGGCATTGCCCAGGCCGCCGCCAAATTACTGCGTTTCGGCCAGCCCGAAGACGCTGCTCGTCTGGCCGATCTCACCGTGCGGCTGCTGCCCAACGAACCGATCGGTTGGGTGCTGCTGGCGGAAGCCGAACTGCGCAGCAACCGCTCTGAACAAGCTCTCAAGGCCCTGGAGAAAGCCAAGCGCCTCGATCCCACCAACCCCGGCATCTGGTTTGCCGAAGGGGCCGTAGCGCTGCGCAATAACCGCCCCGCCGATGCCCTGGCCCTGCTGCGCCGTGGCCTGCAATTAGACAACCAAAACGCAGGCGCCTACTTCGATTTGGGCAATGCCTATTTTATGCTTTCCCAACCGAATGAAGCAATGGCTAGCTTCAACAAAGCAGCCAGCCTACGCAAAAATTTCTGGGAAGCGATCAACAATCAAGGACTGGTGTTGTTCGAACTCGATCGGCGCTCAGAGGCCATGGATCGCTGGCGCAAGGTGCTGACCAGCAAGCCAGATGCCGCCGAACCCTCCCTAGCCCTCGGCAGCAGCCTTTTGCTCACCAACCCCCAACAGCGAGCCGAAGCGCTGCGCCTGGCCAAAAACGCCCTGAACGAAGACCCCAACTACGTCAAGGAGAGTTACCAAAAAGACCAGCTCTGGGGCCCCAAACTGCGGACAGCAGCAAGGAATTTGCTCTCCCAACCCGAGCTTAAATCGGCCGTTGAGCGGGCCAGCGCCAACGCCAATGGCAGCTCCAGCCGGCCGGAGTGAATCGAAGGGCCAACAGCTATCTGTAGGCTGAGCCCCGTCTTCCGCCCCAAAAACCCAGCACCGGATGGCCGAGGACCGCGCCGGAGACCGCATCGAGTCGATCGCCCTGCATCAGGAGATGCAACGCTCGTACCTCGAATACGCCATGAGCGTCATCGTCGGCCGGGCTCTGCCGGACGTGCGAGATGGCCTCAAACCCGTGCAAAGGCGCATCCTCTTCGCCATGCACGAACTGGGGCTGACCCCAGATCGCCCCTACCGCAAATGCGCCCGGGTCGTAGGCGATGTGCTCGGCAAGTACCACCCCCACGGCGATCAGGCGGTCTACGACGCCCTGGTGCGGCTGGTACAGACCTTCTCCAGCCGCCACCCGCTCCTGGATGGCCACGGCAACTTCGGTTCGGTGGATGACGATCCACCGGCGGCGATGCGCTACACCGAAACCCGGCTCGCCCCGATCGCCCATGAAGGGATGCTCGATGAGATCGGCAGCGAAACGGTGGATTTCGCCCCCAATTTCGACGGCTCCCAGCAGGAACCAACCGTCCTGCCAGCCCAACTTCCCTTTCTGCTGCTGAATGGCTGCACCGGCATTGCCGTCGGCATGGCCACCAACATCCCCCCCCACAACCTGGGCGAGGTGGTAGATGCCCTGATTGCCCTGATCCGCCAGCCCGATCTCGACGACGACAAGCTGCTGCAGTTGGTGCCCGGCCCCGATTTCCCCACCGGCGGTGAGGTTCTGATCGGCAGTGGTGTGCGCGAAACCTATCTGGGTGGCCGCGGCAGCATCCCGATGCGCGGTGTGGCCCACCTCGAGGAAGTTCAACCCGGCAAGGGTCGCCATCGTCGCGGTGCCGTGGTGATCACGGAATTGCCCTATCAACTCAGCAAGGCCGGCTGGATCGAAAAGTTGGCCGAACAGGTCAACGACGGCAAGATCACCGGCATCGCCGATATTCGCGATGAGAGCGATCGGGACGGCATGCGGGTGGTGGTGGAAGTGCGCCGTGATGCGGAGGCCGCCAAGGTGCTGGAAGATCTGCAACGGCGCACGGCCCTGCAGAGCAATTTCGGTGCCATCCTGCTGGCCCTGGTGAACGGCCAACCCCAACAGCTCAGCCTGCGCCAGCTGTTGAACCATTTTCTGGAATACCGCGAACTCACCCTGCTGCGCCGCACCCGCCACGCCCTGCGGCGCTGTGAAGATCGCCTGGAGGTGGTTGAGGGTCTGATCAAAGCCCTGACCAACCTGCAGCAGGTGATTGCCATGATCACCGCCGCCGCCGATGCGGCAGCCGCCAAAGCGGCCCTGCAGGTGCAACTCGACCTGACGGAACGCCAAGCCGAGGCCGTTCTGGCCATGCCCCTGCGGCGCCTCACCGGCCTGGAACAGGAAAGCCTGCGCAAGGAATCCGAAGACCTGGCGACCGAACGCACCAGGTTGCGGCACCTACTCGACGACCGGGACACCCTCTTGAACACGATGGTGAGCGAGTTGAAGGTGCTCAAAAAGCGCTACTCCACCCCCCGCCGCACCCGCCTGGTGGAAGGGGGAGACGAACTGGTGGCCCTGCGGGCCGCAGCGGTGCGGCCCAACACCGAACTGCAGCGGCAACAGGCCTTCGAGGGCCTTGCCAACGACAGCCAACTGCTGATCCAAGCCGATGGACTGGTGCGCATCGTCTCCGCCCAGATCCTGGGCAAACTGCACCTGCAGGAAGCCGCTGAGCTGGGAGAGCATCCAGCCCCGGCCCGCCTGCTGCTGCCCGTGCAGGCTCAACCGGCCTTACTGGCCTTCACCGCCGCCGGCAGGGTGGCGCTGCTGCGTTGGGAATTCGCCGGGCAGCAAAGCGGCGGGTTGGAGAAGTTCCTGCCCGACAGCCTCGAAGGCGAACGGGTGATCCAGGTATTGCCGCTGCCCAAGCAACCCGGCTGCAGCCTGGGTCTACTCAGTACCGATGGCCGCTTCAAGCGCTTGCCCCTCGAAGAATTCCTGGAACTCTCCGGTCGGGCCGCCACCATCCTCAAACTCAAGGAAGGGGTGGAGCTGCAACGGGTGGTGGCCTGCCGCGAAGACGAGGAGCTGGTAGTGGCCAGCAGCACGGGCCGGATGTTGCGACTGGCCATCAACGAAACCACTCTGCCGGTGATGGGGCGCATGGCCCAGGGGCCCACACTGATGCGACTGTTGCCCGGCGAACGGGTCGTGGGGGCCGCCAGTAGCCCAGCCAGCGGCAACGTGGTGCTGGCCAGCCGCCTGGGCCAACTGAAACGGCTGGCATTGGAAAGTCTGCGGCTGTGCCAAAGGGGCGATCTAGGCCAGATCGGCCTGCGGTTCCTCGATCGCTCCGACGAGCTGGTGGACCTGCAGGGCCCAGGACCCAGCGTGATGGGGGTGGTGTTGGCCGGTGGCAATGGCCTCAGCTTGCGCTTGAAGTTGGCGGCAGTGCCTTTGCAAGACACCAGCGGTTCGGGCCTCAGCCTCGGCCTGGCCACGGGGCAGCAGGTGCAAGAGCTGGTGCCCCTGCTGCTGGACGAAGCTTGAATCAGCCAAACTCCCCCTGCTTGCCTTGGAGGAAGGCCTGGGGTCTGCTAGTAGGAGCCAGCCTGCAGGTCGTCGTCGGATTCCCCGGGCTGCCCGGCTTCAGCCAAGCGCAAATCCAGACCCCCCAGGAACTGGCGACAGCAATTCCCCTACGGGAACCCGCCGGCCAGGAATTGCTTCGCAGCAGTGATGCCCAAGCCGACTACGGCCCCCTATCCCAGGATTTTGAAACCCAGGCCAACCTCTCCTATTGCGGCGTGGCCAGCTTGGTGGTGGTGCTGAACAGCTTGGCAGTGCCAGCCCCTGCTGTGCCGGCATACCCCGGCTACCACTTCTGGACCCAGGAAAATGTCTTTGGCGGGCCTGGTGGCGACCGCTTCGTGCGGGCCGAGCGGGTGCGACGCGAAGGCATGACCCTGGCCCAACTGCATGGCTGGTCCAGCGACCACGGTCTGGTGGTGCGGCGTTTCCACGGGGACCAGCTGAGCCTGGAGCAGTTCCGCCAACTGTTGCGAGAGGGTCTCCGCGATCGCCGCGATCGTCTGGTGGTGAATTATCTGCGCAGTGGCATAGCCCAGAAAGGTAGCGGTCACATTTCGCCGATCGCTGCCTACGACAGCCGTAGCGATCGCGTTCTGATTTTAGATGTGGCCCGCTATCGCTATCCTGCGGTGTGGGTTAAAGCCGAAGCGTTGTGGCGAGCCATGGGCGAAGTTGACAAGGATTCTGGACAGAGCAGGGGGCTATTAAGTCTGCGCTGGAAATAAACAAACTAATTTCCTATTCCTGCCCAAAAGCACAAACTGTATTCACTCAGTAGAAATTAAACCTAGGCGACTGGCACCGGCGCAGCTGCCAGGCCGGCAGGCTCCAACATCAATTTACTGCCACGCACTTTGTCATCCATTTCAATGGGATATTGGCCATCAAAACAGGCTGTGCAGAACTGACTGGAGGGGGCATGGGCTGACTCCAACATGCCATCCTTACTGAGATAGGCGAGTGAATCAACGCCCAAATGGGCCTCGATTTCGGCCAGATTGAGGCGGGCCGCAATCAAATGATCCTGGGTATCGGTGTCGATGCCATAAAAGCAGGGATGGGTTACCGGCGGTGAACTGATGCGCATGTGCACCTCGGTGGCCCCGGCATCGCGCAGAGCCTGAACCAACTTGCGGCTGGTGGTGCCCCGCACGATCGAATCATCAATCACCACGACCCGTTTACCAGCCAGCACATCGGGCAGGGGATTGAGCTTGACGCGAATACCGACTTCCCGCATCGCCTGGGTTGGCTGAATGAAAGTACGACCGACGTAACGGTTCTTGATCAGGCCATCGGCAAAGGGAATACCACTGAATTGGGAATAACCAATGGCCGCAGGGATACCGGAATCAGGAACACCAATAACAAGATCGGCAAGGACAGGTTTCTGACGCGCCAGGGCCTCTCCGATACGCACGCGATAGCTATAGAGTGACTCACCAAAGAATCTACTATCAGGACGGGCAAAATAAATCATCTCAAAGACGCATAGTTTGGCAGGTTCTTCACACCAAATCTGCCGCTTTGGCTCTAAATCACCGCTGCGAAAATGTATTAATTCACCAGGATTAACATCATCGACATACTTGGCACCAATAATGTCTAGACCACAGGATTCACTACTGGCCACCCACTGCCCCTCCTCCTCTTCCCCCAAACGACCAAACACGAGCGGCCTGATGCCATGGCCATCCCGCACCGCAAACAACCCCTCGGGGGTGCCGATCAGCAAGCTGAAGGCGCCGCGGCAACGGCCCACCGCCTGACGGATGGCCGCGGCCCAGTCCAAGCCGCCATCCACCGCCTGTTGCAAAGCAAAGGCGATCAACTCGGAATCGGTGGTGGAAGTGAATTCAGAAGAGAGGTGATCAAGGGCCAAGCGCAGCTCGGCCGCATTCACCAAGTTGCCATTGTGAGCCAGGGCTAAGGGCCCGAGGCGGGTCATGATCACCACCGGTTGGGCGTTGCAAACCTTGCTGCTACCAGTTGTGGAATAGCGGTTATGGCCGATCGCCAACTCGCCGGTCATGCGCTCCAGGACGTCCTGATCGAACACCTGGCTGACCAAACCCATGTCCTTGTGCAGCCGCACTTGGGGGCCATCGAAGACCGCCATGCCCGCTGATTCCTGGCCGCGGTGCTGGAGAGCGTAAAGACCGAAATAAGCGAGGTTGGCAACCGGTTGCCCAGGAGCCAGAACTGCGAACACACCGCAAGCTTCTTCGGGCTTGTCGGCACGATCAGCTGGGATCTCAACCAGTGGGGACTCAACCATGGGAAAAGCCATGGGGAGGACGGGTTGGCACGGGGCAGACCGCCTCCTGACTGCGTGCATCCTGACGCATCGACGCAGGGGCGAGTGTGGCGAAAGCCGCCGGACTCAAACCGTGGGCGGCAAATCGCCAAGGGGGTTCGCCCCGAGGCGACGGGGAATACCCCCCTCAAAACTGTCCCGCAGGGAATCCAGGGGCAGCCGTATCAGGGTTTCAGCCCCAAGGGTCAGCTTCAGCTCGGCCTGGGCCACCACCTCACCTAACAAAGTGGAGGGAACACCTACGGCAGCCGCCTCGCTCAACAACTGGCGCCAACCGGCAGCCGCCCCAACCGGCACGCTCACCAACACGCGACCGGCGGACTCCGCAAACAAAAGACGGTCGCGGCGCACCCCACTGGCAGGCAGCTCCAGGAAGCACCCCAGGCCGCCCGCCAGGCAGGCTTCAGCGGCGGCCACCGCCAAACCCCCATCACTTAGGTCGTGGGCACTGGCCACCAGATCGGCGGCGATGGTACGCCGCAACAGCTCCTGGAGCCGAACCTCCAGCTCCAGATCAATGCGGGGGGGACGACCGGTGCAGAGGCCATGGATAACCGTCTGATAGCTGCTGCCCGCCAAGCTGATCCTGTCATCGGAACCATCTCCACCGCTCTCAGGAGCCAGGCCCAACAGCCAGATGGCATCGCCCGGCTGGCGCCAACCCATCCCCCGTACCCGGTTGAGATCGCTGACCAAGCCCACCATGCCCACCACCGGTGTGGGCTGGATCGGTTGGATGCGGCCATCGGGCAGACGGGTTTCGTTATATAAAGAAACGTTGCCCCCCGTGACGGGGGTACCGAGGGCCAGACAGGCCTGGGACAAGCCTCGACAGGCCTGGGCCAGCTGCCAATAGCCAGTGTCGGTGTCCGGGGAGGGAAAGTTGAGGTTGTCGGTGACAGCCAAGGGTTCGGCGCCGACACAGCTGAGGTTGCGGGCGGCCTCCGCCACGGCCGCCATGCCGCCCCGCTCCGGATCCAGGGCCACCCAGCGATTGGGGCAATCGACCACCGCCGCCACCCCCCGATGGCCAGCAAGCATCGCCCTCTCCCCCTGCTGGGGTCGCAGACGCACAACGGCGGCATCGGCACCCCCAGGGGGCACAACGGTGTTGGCCTGTACCTGGTGGTCGTACTGGCGCCAAATCCAACGCTTGCTGGCGATGGTGGGGTCATCAAGCAGGCGCAGCAGCACCTCCCCCCAGGACAACTGGCCCGAAGCCAGAACCAGGCCTCCACTGGATGGCACAGGTAGGGACGATTCCTGCCAGCTCCAGTGCTCCTGAATCTCGGCAGGGGGGGACTCCAGGAGCACGTGGTGGTTGATGGGCGTGTCGTCGGCCAGGGCACTGGCAGGGACCTCAGCGGCCACCTGCCCCCCCTGCAGGACCCGCACGACGTTTTCGGCTAACACCCTTCCCACCACAGCCGCTTGGAGGCCCCAGCGGCGAAAGCGTTCCATCAAGGCCTCCTCGCGGCCCGGTTTGACCACGAACAACATGCGTTCCTGGGATTCCGAGAGCAGAAACTCGTAGGCCGTCATGCCTTGCTCGCGGGCCGGCACCCGATCGAGATCCAGCTCGATCCCGACACCCCCCTTGGCGGCCATCTCCGAACAACTGCAGGTGAGGCCAGCGGCGCCCATGTCCTGGGCGGCGACCACATCGCCACTTTGGAAGGCCTCCAAACAAGCCTCGATCAAGCCCTTCTCCAAAAAAGGGTCCCCCACCTGCACGGCGGGGCGATCGTCGAGGGAAGCCGCACTGAGTTCGGCACTGGCAAAGCTGGCGCCGCCCATGCCATCACGGCCGGTGGTACTGCCCACGTACACCACCGGATAGCCAATGCCGGCGGCACCAGAACGCACGATGCCCTCGGTTTCCATCAGGCCCAGGGCCATGGCGTTGACGAGGGGATTACCGGAATAGCTGGGGTCGAAACCAACCTCGCCGCCGACGGTGGGCACGCCAACGCAATTGCCGTAATGGGCGATGCCCGCCACCACCCCCTCCAACAGGCCGCCATTGCGGGGATCTTCGAGGGGCCCAAAGCGCAGAGCATTGAGCAGGGCGATCGGTCGGGCTCCCATGGTGAAGATGTCGCGCAGGATGCCGCCGACTCCCGTGGCAGCCCCCTGGAAGGGCTCGACGGCCGAGGGATGGTTATGACTCTCAATCTTGAAAGCCAGGCGCTGACCTTCGCCGAGATCCACCACGCCAGCGTTCTCACCGGGCCCCACCAGGATGCGGGGACCGCTGGTGGGGAACTGGGCCAGCAGGGGTCTGGAGTTGCGATAGCAGCAGTGCTCCGACCACATGACGCCGAACATGCCCAACTCGGCCCGGTTGGGGGCGCGGCCCAGGCGCCGCACGATTTCGTCGTAATCGGCTTGGCTCAGGCCCTCCTTGCGCAGGGCATCGGGCACCGAAAAGGTCAGGGTGGGGTCCACCAAAGCGGCGCCAACAACGACAGCACCTGAGTCTCCAACAGCGCGTCACCAGAGGCGTCCAAGGGCATCACACCCAGGGGTCCCCCTCTTCCTCCGGCTCTACCGATGCCCCGGGTCGGGGGGAACGGCGGGAGCGGGGAATGGCACTCTCGACTGGGCGGCTGCGGCGACGGGGACCACTGGACTCGACAGTGGCTTCGGCCGGTGCCGTTTGCCATGGCGCCCCAGCGTCGTCGTCCCAATCCTCCAGCGGGTCGGAGCCAGTGGCGCGACCACGGGCATCGGGAGGTGCATCGGCAGGTTGGTATTCGCTTGGATCCCAACGACCGCCGGGGCCATAGGAGAAGGGACCTTGCGGTTCTCCCCGACCCCGTTCGCCCTCCTGCCAAGGAGGTTCCTCAAGCCAACCCTCCAATTTGTCCTCAACCCGATCGCCAACCTGCTGAAACTGATCCCGCAGCCGGGAGGTCTCCTGGCCCACCTGATCGCGAAGGCGCCGGGATCGGCGCAGGAATTCCTGACGCACACTGGCCCGGGCCAAGGGCAAATCATCCAACTCCCGCAGGGCGGTGACGACCCGACCGCTCTGCTGGTCGACGATGCGGTCGGGGCTGAGCCGCCAGCGGCTACTGCCGGGAAGCCGGGGATCACTGCGGGAAACCAGGTAGTGGAGGATGCGACCGCTACGCAGTTCGACTGCGGCATCGGCCACATGGCCCAGGTTCTGGCCATCGGCTCCGATGAGGGTCGCATCAAACAGGGTGGGCAAGCGCTCCAGGGTGGCGGGATCGGTGTCGGCTGGAAACCCTTTGACAAAAGCCTCCTGCTCGCTGAGGCCCCTGAGTTGATTGAGGCGCCACACCTGGCGGCGCTGGCCAAAGGCGGAAGGGCGGCTCACCCAGCCGAGCAGGCGATGCACGGGGGGATGCATCCAGCCAAGGAGCCCCGCTCCATGGTCGGTACCTTGATCACAGCGGACGCGCCTGGCCAGCAGGTCACTCAGTAACAACTGCTCCGGAAGGGTCACGTCTTCAGGTTCGGATCTGCACCGGCATCACCAGATATACAAAACTATCTGGTTCACCAACAGGCTCCAGGACCGCAGGGGTGGTGGGGGCGTTGCACTTGAGAACCACCTCGTTGCCCCCCATCACCTTGAGTCCATCCAGCAGGTAGCGGACATTGAAGGCGATGTCGATGGGATCGCCTTCAATGCTGGCTGCCAGGGATTCCGAACCGCTGCCCACGTCCTGGGCGTCGGCGCGGATCGTGACCTTGCCGGCGGCCGGATCGGCGCTGATCGTCACCACGTTGTTGTGCTGATCGGCCAGCACCGCCACGCGCTCCAAACCAGCGATGAACCCTCGTCGATCAAGCCGCACTTGCCGATTGAAGCTGGCTGGAATCAGTTGGGCGTAGTTGGGGTAGACGCCATCGATATTGCGACTGGTGAGCACCTGATCGGCCCAGAGCACGACCACTTGCCCCTGGTCACAGAAGAGACTGAGGGGCTCTTGGGAAGGCCGGCCGCTGAGCAACCGCTCCAGCTCCCTCAGGGAGCGGGCGGGCACGGTGACGTCAAAGGGCTCACCGTCACTTGCGGGGGCCGTGGCCCCGTGGTCCAAGTGGAGCACCGCAAGCCGGTGGCCATCGGTTGCGGCGCACTCCAGGCCTGCGCCATCAAGGCGCAGGTGCACCCCTGTAAGCACTTGCTTGGCCTCATCGCCACTGCTGGCGAAGAGAGTGGCTCGCAAGCCCCTGACCAGGGCATCGGCATCGAGGCGGATTGAGGTGCCGGTCTGGTTCAGGGGAAGATCGGGAAAATCATCGGCGGGCATTCCGCGCATGCGGTAGCTGCCGCCAGAGCTGGTCAGTTCCACCTGCTCGTCCCCTTCCAGGCAACTGAGGCTGAGGGGACTTTCCGCCGACAGGCGATTGACGATTTCGGCGAACAGGCGGGCCGGCAGGGTGATAGCCCCACTGGTTTCGACCGCGGCGGCAAGGCTGGTCTGGATGCCGAGGCTGAGATCGAAAGCGGTAAGGCTGAGTCGCCCGGTGGCGGCATCAGCGGTGAGCAACACGTTGGCCAGGACCGGATGGGTCGGGCGGGCCGCCACTGCCCGACCGACCAGCTGAAGGCTGGCATTGAGTTCGGCCTGGGAGCACACCAGCTTCATGGCAAGGGGTGGACAGCGATGGCTGACCTGAGGTTCGGAACGTTGGGCCCACGGTTTCACAGCCAGGGCCAAAGCGCAACGGTGCCGAACCGCCCGGCGACCTTTCGACTACTCAAAAGTTTTGATTGTTAAAAGATAAACAAAATCGTCGTAGTAGGGGCTGGGGAAACGGTGGAAAACCCCTTTAGCGCTGCTTGGTTCTTGTTTTTTTGTTCACAGCGGTTTGGGATGGCTGGCTTGAACCGGACCCCTTGATCATGTTTTCCTCAGTTTCCCGGCCCTGGGGAATACCAACCTTTGCCAAGGCTTGAATGTTCCCTTCTCTTTTCCCCGCTTTCGCCTCCCCCTTCACCAGATTTTCCCTGGGACGCTTTGGCGATCGGATCAGGTTTGGCCCCTGTTCCCCCGGCGCTTGACCTTGCCGATTTGCCAAAAAAAAAGGCCCCGCCAGCGCGGAAGCCTTGGTTTGGAGACTGGCCGGGGCCAGGTTCTGGTCAGGAGTGCAGCCCTTTAGAAACCCATCACCTTGGCCACCGTGTTGGTGTCGGCTTCAATGCCGGTGTGGAAGGTGGAATCGTTGTGTTCGATGGCGGTGGAGGGATCTTTGAGGCCATTGCCGGTGAGGACGCAGACCACCCGGGCCCCCGCAGGCACCTCACCATGGCGCTTGAGCAGGCCGGCCACAGATGCCGCACTGGCAGGTTCACAGAAGACGCCTTCGGCGCTGCCCAGCAGCTTGTAGGCCTCGATGATCTCGGCGTCGGTGACGGCCATGAAGTCACCCTGGCTTTCCTCTCGGGCCCTGATGGCGTTATCCCGATTCACCGGGTTGCCGATGCGGATGGCGGTGGCGATGGTGTCTGGTTGTTCCACCGTCTCTCCCAGGACCAGGGGAGCTGCTCCGGCGGCCTGGAAACCCATCATGCGGGGCAGTTTTTGGCAGTTGCCGGCCTGTTGGTATTCCTTGAATCCCATCCAGTAGGCGCTGATGTTGCCGGCATTCCCCATGGGGATGCAAAGCCAGTCGGGGGCATCGCCCAGGGCGTCAATCACTTCGAAGGCCGCAGTTTTCTGACCCTGAAGGCGGTAGGGATTAAGGGAGTTGACCAGGGTGATCGGATAGCGATCGGCTACTTCACGAACGATGGCCAGGGCCCGGTCGAAATTGCCTTTGATCGCCAGCACCTCGGCCCCATACAAAAGGGCCTGGGCCAGTTTTCCTTGGGCTACATAGCCATCAGGGATCAGCACGAAGGCGCGCATGCCGCCCCGGCGGGCGTAGGCGGCGGCGGCGGCGGAGGTATTGCCAGTGCTGGCGCAGATCACGGCTTCAGAGCCGGCTTCCTTGGCCTTGCTGATCGCCATGGTCATGCCCCGGTCCTTGAAGGAGCCCGTGGGGTTGAGACCGTCGTACTTGAGGAACACCGAAACCCCACGGCCGATGCGTTCAGCGATGGCCGGGGCTGGTATCAGCGGGGTGGCCCCTTCCCTGAGGGTGATCACCGGAGTGCTGGCGCTCACGGGCAACCAGGGGCGATAGGCCTCAATCAGCCCCGGCCAGTCCTGCATCGTGGGGCGCTGGCCCAGGCGACGCAGGGCTTGGAGCAGGGGCACGGGGGGAGGGGGGAGGAGCTTGGTCGAATCTACGTTGCCTGGCCTCAGGGGGCCTTGGCGGCCGGGGGTGTCAGAGGTGCCTCGGCTGCATTGGGGGCCGGTGCGGTCGCTGCAGGACCTCGCAGGCCGTCCAGGGGGGATTCTGAGAAGAAGCGCACCAGCTCGGCGATGGAGGAGGCTTTTTCCATTAACCCCAGCAAGGCTGGGATGCTGACTGCCATCTCCCGGGTGGGATAGGCCCTTAAAAAGCTGATGGCCGAGAGGGATTTTTGATCGTTGTTCAGACCCAGCACGATCGCCGACCGTAAGGCGACCATCCCGTCTTCGCTGGCCCGCAGGGGGTGAACGATAGTGCCAAAGCGATTCAGAATCGCTATGCCGATGCGGGTATTCAGCAGCCTAGAGACCATGCCGATCGGCAGGTTGACCGATTCTTTGAGCATTTTTTGCACGTCCTCCGGCTTCTGATTGCTGAAGCGCAGCAGGTCGCCCAGTAGGCCCTGGGCCTGGCCGTTGGCGGCCAGTCGCTCGAGATCAGCGACCGGAATCGAGCGACGGAAGGCTCCAGAAACGAAGACCACATTTTCGGCCGCCGGGGTAGGGCTGGCTGTTCCCCATAACGTCAAGCCGATGGCGACCGCCAGCAGCCTTTGCCGTTTCGCCATCACCATGGCTCGTTGTGCCGTCTAAAAATCACCGACAATCTATGCCTGCCCCTACCGCGCCGGAGCGACCAGCACGTCCCGCACCAGCCGCACAACGCCCTTTTCAGCCAGTCCCCGCGCCACTTCTACCCCCATGCGCCTCAGGTCTGGTTCGGCCAGGAGGCGAGGCAGGCGCCGCAAAAGCAGCCGGGGTTCGAAGTTTGGTAGGTCCCGCAGGATGGTCGCCAATTGTCTTACCGGTTCGAGGTCGAGCAGGGGTTCGCTGGCCAGGGAGTCTGGAAGTTGCTGGCGTTGGCGCAGGCCCGGGGGCAACAGGCCTGCCGGCATGCGGCGGCCTAGCTGCAGGGTGGTGCGCCAGGCCAGTCCGTCCATCTGGGCGACCACGGCGTCCACGAGTTGGCGCCGCAGCATGCCGGCGTTGGCGGAAAAAAGAAACTCAATCACCTGATCGAGCAGGCCTTCGAGGTCAAGTTGTTGTTGCAATGAGGCACTGCTGAGCAGATTTTCAAGACGCTGCCAGCGGAATTCATCACCATCGAAGAGCATCTCCCGCAGGCTGCTGCGCAGTTGCGGATCCGGGTCTTCCATCAGACGCCTGGCAAAATAGGGATAGGCCGCGCCCAAGATCTTGAAGTCGGGATCAACGCTGAGGGCGATGCCTTCGAGGGTGACCAGTGAGCGGATGATCAGGGCGTAGTAAGGCGGAACTTGGAAAGGAAAGCGATACATTACGCCCGATAGATCGTCGGTGACGGCTTTGAAGTCCATGCGGCTGACACCCATCTCGATGGCTTGGCCAAATACGCTTTCAAAGGCCGGCACAATCGGCTCCAGATTCACCTCTTCCCCCAGAAATCCGAGGCTGACAAAGTCCTTGGAAAGGGCGCTGAAATTTCTGTTGACCAGATGGACCACCGCCTGGATCAAACCCGTGCGGGCCTCCCGGCTGACCGTACTCATCATGCCGAAATCGAGGTAGGCCAGGCGGCCATCGGCGAGGGCCAGCAGGTTGCCAGGGTGGGGGTCGGCGTGGAAGAAGCCGTGTTCGAGTAATTGCTGCAGGCTGCAGTCGACGCCCACCTGCACCATGTCGTTTGGATCGATGCCGAGATTGCGCACGGCATCGAGATTGGTGAGTTTGACACCGTCGATCCATTCCATGGTCAGCACGCGCCGACTGGTGGCCTCGTGGTAGATGGCTGGTACGGCGATGCGGGGGTTGGCGGCATGCAGTTCGGCGAAGCGTTCGGCATTGGCGGCTTCATTGAGATAATCCATCTCTTCAAACACACGGCGGCCCAATTCATCAATCAGCCCTACCAAATCGCTGCGTATAACCCGCACTCTGCGATTCAGCCAGGCGGCGATGTTGCGCACGATGTAGAGATCAAGGGTGATCTGCTCCCGCAGGCCCGGTCTTTGCACCTTGACGGCCACCTTCTGTCCGTTGGGCAGGATGCCCCGATGTACTTGGCCGAGGGAGGCCGCTGAGATGGGATCGCGCTCCAGGTGGGCAAACAGGCTGGCCACCGGAGCACCGAGATCCTCTTCGATGCAGGCCATGGCTAGCTCTGGATCAAATCCTGGCAATTGATCCTGTAGTTGGGCCAGTTCTTCGAGCAGGAGCGGCGGCACGATGTCCGGCCGGGTGGAGAGGGCCTGGCCTGCCTTGATGAAGGCCGGCCCCAGGGCCGCCAGCAGCTCGGCGCATTCGCGGGCCCGGGCTCGGGCCCGTTCGGGCAGCTTGAGCTGGCCTGTGAGCTTGTCGCTGCCTACTCCCAGCAAAAAGAGGCCGATCGGGATCAGGGTCTGACGCAGCCGGCGGGCCAGGCGCTGGGGATGGCCGGCGTAGATGCGGCTGATCGCCTCAGGGTCGTACTCCAGCAGTCCCGCGGTTTCAAGGAAATCGCCGAGATCGGCGGGGTTCTTTGAGCCGTTGTGGGGGCTGGCATTCACCGGCGCCTTTGGAGCTGTTGGTGCCACGATGGAGGGGCTGACAGGTGGGGCCGGTGCCATCGGATCGGTGCCAAAAACCGAGGCCCGCATGGCAGCAAGGGCGATTTCGGCGGCGGTGGTGCTGGCGGGGCCCGTTCGGTCCATGGGGGAAGGGGCCGGCGACGCCGGGCAGGGTTACTTGGTTTTAGGGCACCTGGTGGGTTCGTGACGAGGCGAAGTGGGCCGGTTATAACCAATTACAAAATTTGTATGATCAGTGGTGATGTCGATTACGCTCGAATAAAATCAATGATTTTGGTATTTTATCGAATTTAAGGTAAATTTCGATTTTCTTTATTCCAGGTCTGTTTTCCATTGTTAGCATTACCTCTACCTGCCACCTCCAGGCCATTTCTATCTTTTCCCTGCTTTTGCCTCGCAAAGGGATAGCCGATTTTTTGCGTCGTTGTCGACCTGGAAGGGTGCAGATATTGCAGTCTTGCGTGCTAGCTGCTCTTTATTTTCTTTTTGGCCAGGCCTCCTTCCAGGTGAATGTTCAGCATCAGGTGCTGACGCCCGTTTTTTTTTCCCCAGAAGGCATTGCCCTGGCGGCGGTGATTCTTTTTGGTCCCGGCCTCTGGCCTGGAATTGTTGTGGGCCAATGCCTGTTGGGCCTCAACGCCGACTTGCCGTTCGGGATTGCCTTGGCGTTAGGTCTTTCCAATGGGTTTGAAGGACTGGTGGGTGCCTTTAGTTTTAGATTTCTCAAACTGCGCTCCGACCTCAAGCGCCTTACAGACCTGTTGTGGCTGGTGACCCTGGTCTTTCTGGTGCTGCAACCCTTGAGTGCAACCTTGGGGATGCTGGTATTGCAGCTCGGCCATGTTTCAACGGCACCATTTTTTGTGACCCAGGCATGGCTCAATTGGTGGTCTAGTAATGGCATCGCCCAGGCTCAGCTCACGCCCCTGTTATTGATTCTGTTCAGTCGACGTCGCGCCTTGCGCGACAACTTGGTGGATGCGGTGTTGCCGGCTCTGATAATGGTTGAAGGGCTTAGTCTCTTTGTGGTTATGACCCAAGATGGTCTTTCCCTCATCAATAACCTGGATCTCTATCGGCCCTTGGTGGTGATCCCAGGACTGGTGCGCGGCCGCCTAGCGGCTTGCTTTGCTTCTATTTATCTCTCTATTGTTACCCTATGGGCCACCAGTATCGGCGAAGGGCCTTTTAGATATTCTAGCACCATTAACTATTATGCACTTAATCTATTTGTGATTACTAGTGGTCTAGTCGCTATGATTGTGGCTACTTTGGTGGAACAGATCAAAGAAAGTGAACAACAGGCACTAAAGAGTGGCGCCGCCGCTCGCCAGGCTTTGACTGAAAATCAGAATTTAATCTGTCGTATGAGCCACGAAATTCGCACACCCCTTGCGGCGATTCGCAATCATGCCGGTCAGGCCATGGCCACCCAGGTTGATCGAGATGACCATTTCAGGTATGGCGCCATCCTCTCGGCCAGTCAACACGCTTTGGATGTAGTCAATGATTTGCTTGACCCCCAGCGACCTAAAGGCCAGCTAGCAAAAATTCGTTTGGAGCCGGTGGCGGTGCGAGAGATGACTAAAATTCTGTATCAAATTATGGCACCCCAGTTTGAGCGTAAAGATCTCAATTTTCTGGTGGATATTGATTCTGATGTGCCAGAATTTATTCTCACAGATTCGATGAAGATCAAGCAGGTGATTCTCAACTTGCTCTCCAATGCCGGCAAGTTTACAAGCCAAGGCACGATCCGTTTGCATTGGAGTCTTGTGCCCCCAGGCACCGCTGATGCCAATACCTTGCGCATTGCTGTCGAAGATACGGGCCCTGGACTGGGCGCCAATGAGTGCGCCAGTCTCTTTCTTCCTTTTCACCGTCTTGATAACGTCCATACCAGCGAAGAAGAGGGTACGGGTCTTGGGCTATTTATTAGTCGCGATATTGTCCAGTCCCTTGGCGGTCAGTTGTTGGTGGATAGTCAAAAGGGCCGAGGTAGTTGTTTCTTCATCCTGTTACCCTTACAGCTACCCGAAAAGCAGCTGCCGGCCGAATCAAGTTTTGATTCTGATTTTGACGTGTCGCCCCAGGTTGTTGGATTGTCTTCCCCCGACCCAGAAGCTCCACGTTTGGCGGGATTGCGTCTTCTTTTGGCTGAGGATTACCACAGTTTGCGCCATTGTCTGCAGGAGATTCTCGAATCTCATGGCGCCACGGTCTTCGCCGCCGCCAGTGGCGAAGAGGCCCTCGCGCTCATGGCCATCCATCCCATAGAGATGGTGTTGATGGACATGACCATGCCCGGTATGGGTGGTTTGGAGACGGCTAAGCGTATCCGCCAAGATCATCGCCCGGATCACCGCTATAACCAGCTACCCATCATCGGCATGACAGGGGATGTCTTTCTCGAATCCGATAGGGCTTTTCTGGAGGCCGGCATCAACTTCTTGTTGATCAAGCCGGTTGATACCGAGGAGCTGCTTGATACCCTTAGCCACTTCCGGAACCGGCCTCCAGACCCCTGATCCACCCTGGTCCGGACTCCGCCAGTCTGAGTTGACCCCGATAGGGTCCCTTGCCATCCAGACAGGCAGCGCCACAGTGGCAGCCCAGGCTGATTGCTGCCGCCAGCGGCCATTTGGCCGCCAGTGCCGCAGTCACCCCGGCGGCAAAGGAATCGCCGGCACCGTAGGTGTCAGCCACCGGTCTCTCGCGTTGGGGGGCCAAGAAACGGCCCCCTGGACTGACCTGCCCGCCCCGGGCGCCTTCGGTGCGCAAGACCAGGGTGGGGGGTGGATTGAGCTCACCGTCACGATAGGTTTCAGCTGGATCAAGGGCGCTGCCAATCAGGGCATCGAGCTGCACCCCCGCCTCTTGCAGCACACCAAGGCGGACGCGGGGCGTCGCTGTCAGCACCTTGGCGCGCCGCGCTTGTCTCAGGGCTGCTGCGTCGGCCGCCGTCACGAAGACTCCGTCGCAATCGGATAGCACTTGCCATGGCAAGGCATCGCTGCCATGGGCCGCCAGCCGCTCCCCGATCACCGTGATCGTGCGCTCGCCATCACCATCAATGAAGGTGATCGCCTGGCGGGTAGGGGCCTGCCTCCAAGCCACATGCAGCTCCAGGCCCATAGCGGTGAGTTCCCTGGCCGCCTGTTCGCCGGTTGCATCGCACCCCAGGGCTGTGAAAAACCGCACCTGTTGGCCCGTGAGTCGCGCTAGCTGGACCGCAACCACCGCACCACCGCCGGCGGGGCATTGGTGGAAGGCCTTGGCGGCCGTGATGCTGCCCGCTGAAGGTAGCTGGGCAACTTCAACGAAGCTCACCATTTCCACATGCCCCACAACCGCCAGCTTGAGGGGGGGCAGGGGCGGCAAGTCCTCCAGGGGCAGGGGTATCGCTGTCAGCATCGTTGCCCTTGGTGCGGGAAAGTCAAGGCTTGGCTTGCTGGCTGATCAGGATTCCTGCCATCGCTGCGGGCGGGGCGCTGGCGGGGGACTGTTGCAAGAAGGTGGCCACCGCCAGGGGTCTGGGTTGGTCATAGCCCACGGGTAGCCAGAGGTCGCCGGCGACGGTGGGATAATGCACTTCCCAGTGGTAGAGGCCGGTGTAGGCGGCAGGATCTTCCCTGATCAAGGAGGCGTAGGCGAGGACAGCGCGTCCGTATTGGTCGCTGTTGTTATACCCCCACAGCCCCTTGCGGATGTCCTTGAGGCCGCCGCGACGCACCAGATAGCGGGCAGCGGCGTGGATGGCGTCCTGGGGGTTGCGAATATCGCCTCCTTTACCGATGCCTGCTTCCGCCCAGGTGGAGGGCAGAAATTGCATCGGTCCACGGGCATCGGCAATCGACACCCCGTCGATTCGACCCATGCCGCTTTCCACCAGGTTCACCGCCGCCAGCACTTCCCAGGGAATGCCGGTTGCAGCGGCGGCGGCATAGTAATAACTCAACAGATTGGCGGCTGGCTCGGGAGGAATGATGCGCCAGGCAGGCACTTTCACGGCCAGGCTTTTGCCGCGGCGCATTTCCAGAAAGGCTCGCCGCGCCACCATGTGCTGATCAAGCACCAGTTGCCAGCGGGGCGCCAGGTAGGCACGCACCTGGGTGGCCAGGTCGGGCCGGTGCGCCAGCGTCCGATAGATCACCTGCTGCTGGTGGCCCAGTTGGGCCAAATCGGCAGCAGGGGTGGTACCTGAGCGCAGTGCCACCTCCACAGCGGTCAATAACCCAGCGATGGCGTCCGGGCTGCTTGGCACAACTGGATAGGGGCGGCCGTCGGCGGCCCGGGGCAAACGGGGATCGGTGGGCAGGGTTACGACCCCACGGCTGGGGTCGCCGGTGGCCTGGGCGGACCCCAGCGGAGGGGGCAAACAGGCCACCAGAGCGAGTAGCAGGCTCGAGGCAGCTAAACCGCTAAGCACCCGGCTAGTTCGCCGGGGGGTGAGTCTGCGGGGGTCAAGGGTGGAGGACATGGCAGGCAAGCGGGTCTGGGCCCATGGGATTGAGGGTCCAAATCATGCCGTTTCGATTGCTCTGAGTACTTCCGGGCGCCAAGGGGCCAAGGCGATGAGGGTATTGGTACGGGATCGGGGCTGGCCGCTCTCCTTGCGCTGATAGTTGGTCACCACGGCACCTTGCTGATGGGGGGCCAGGAAGGCTGAATCCTCTAGGTAATAGGCGGCGGCGCAGCCGTAGGTTTTGGCCAGTTGGAAGAAATGTTCCGCACCCGCTTTGTCATCAAGGTTGAGGGCCGCCAGGCCCCACAAACTGGCCAGCCTTAATTGCCTTGGTTCCAAGCGGTGCGCTTCGCTGACCAGGGATCGGGCCTGGGTGCGTTGCCCAGCCAAGGCCTGCACCGTGGCGGCGATGGCGTGCAGGCTGCCGAAAGGCTTGAACAAAATGTCGGAAGCGGACAAGGCGGTGAGTGCCGTTTCAAAATCGCCTTGGCTGGCCAGGATCAGGGCCTCCAATAAATGGTTGAGGGGCAAGGGAAAGGCCGGATTGGTCGTTTGACGCTGTAGTTTCAAGCCCTCCAGCGCTTGTTGGAATTGGCCCAGATGGGCATGGGCCAGGGCCACCAAGAGCCAGCCATGGGGACGCTCCCGGTCCAATCCCTGCTCCAGCAGCTGCAGCGCCGACCGGGAATCACCCATGCCCAGCAGCATCCTCGCCCAGGCGCGCTGGCCAGGACCTGGCTCCTTGGCGTTCGCTTGGTGGGCGCTGAAGGACTGTGCGGCCTCATCGGGTCGGCGGTGCAGTTGCAGCAATGCTTCGGCCCGCAAGGCCTCCAGCTCAACCGTCATGGTTTGTTGTGCCTCGGCTTGAGCAACCAAGGTTTCAATTTCTTCAGACAGGCTGGTGGGATCTTCAGCACCGCAGGCTCGCTGCAGCAGCAGGGTTTCCGTCAGAGCCACCAGGGCTGGCGTGAAATTGGGTTGGACCTTTAAACAGCGGCGCAGGACGGATTCCGAATACGCCAGCTGGGTGGGATCTTGTTGCCTCAGGGCCAGGAGGGCATCCAGGTAATCATCCTGGGCCAGGGCTGGCAAGACCCCTGGGCTTGGGCTGGCAGGGGAGGCGCCGGGAGGGTCGATCTCCCGTACGGAAGCCTCAAGGATGTACCCGGTGCCGTAAACGGTGCGGATCAATTGGCTGCCAAGGGGCCCTTGGGCGAACACCTGGCGCAGGCTGTGCACGGCCCGGGCCAGGCTGACTTCGCTGACATATTCATGGCCCCAGACTTCACGCATCAACTGTTCCTTGCTCAACAGCGTGCGGTTGTGGCGCACGAAACATTGCAGCAGGCGCCTTTGTAAGGGGCTCAGCGAAACCAAGCTGTCCCCCAGCATGAGCATGCCGTCGTCCGACAGGGCGTAAGGCCCGAGGCGCCAACCGGTTCCAGTGGTTGGCTGGGAAATCATGGAGGCTGGATCAGACAAAGTTTGCATGGTCGTTGGGAGAATTGCCATGGCCCTAGCTTCAGCGAGCTTAAAGCTGGGGGCCAAAGGTCATTGCCTCAATGTTGATCATGGCCTTCACGCAGTGGCTGCCAGTTTGCGCAAGGTTTGACAAGATTTTAGGGCCACTTGTGCATGAATTGCGCAAATGGCCCCCTGAACCCCTGTTTAGGACCCCTCAGGGCATGGCTCCCCAGATGAGCGTCAGCAGCGAGACGGTGCCGATGGCCATCAGGGCCAGGGCGGTGCCGGTGCCGATTGAGGTCTGGGGCACATAGGTGTAGTCAGCCCGCCCCAGCAGGATTAGGTTGCGACGGTGTTGCCGGGTGGCGGCCGCCATGGCCACGATGCCGGTGAGAATGAAGGACATGGCCACAAGCCGCACGGTCAGGTCGGCGTGACTGCTGGCGCCCAGGCGGGTGCGGTTGATCGCACCGACAATTTTGTCGAGGCCGAAGCCGAAGCTGATCAGCGACAGGCAGGTGCGGATCCAGGCCATCAAGGTGCGCTCCTCGGCCGCCCGATTGCGCTCCTTGGCCAGTTCGTTAGTCATATTCATGGCATTGAGCTGGAGATCACGCAGCGAAAACCCATGTGGCAAGTGCTTGTATCCACGCCCTGGGCCATGCGGGCAGCGGGACGGTAGCGCCTGCAGTAACTCGGGGCGCAAAGAAAAGATCCTCCCTTGACGACCTTGCGGGGGATGCGAATGGCGCCAAGGTCGGTTGCGATGCTGCGCTCTCTGGCACTGGCACTGGCGGCGCAACAGCTGGAGTCCAGCCGGGATCCATGGTCGAGATACCAATCCAGCGTCCACTCCCAGACATTGCCGATCATGTCGACCAATCCATAGCCATTGGCGGGATAGCTGCCCACGGGCGAGGTTCGCTCCCAGCCATCGAGTTGGCTGTTGGCGTAGGGAAAGTCGCCTTGGAACGTATTGGCCAGCATTTTACCGTCAGGATGGAGTTCGTCGCCCCAGGCATAGTCCTTGCCCTCCAGTCCACCGCGAGCCGCCCATTCCCACTCCGCCTCGGTGGGCAGGCGTTTGCCAGCCCATTGGGCATAGGCCTCAGCGTCTTCGAAGGCCACATGCACCACCGGATGGTGTTCCCGACCCTTGATGGAGCTGCCAGGACCCTCTGGATGGCGCCAATCGGCTCCCGCAACATAGTTCCACCAGTTGTAATGATTGCCCAGATCCACCGAGGCGGTTGGAGCGGCAAACACGATGGAGGCTGGTGCCAAAAGCTCGGGACGAGCCCCCGGATACTGGGAGGCGTCGGCGGGTCGCTCGGCCAGGGTGCGGTGACCGCTGGCTTTGATGAATTTCAGGAACTGGGCATTGGTGATCGGGGCCCGATCCATCCACAACCCACCTACCTCGAGTCGGTGCTGGGGTGCCTCCTCGGGGTAATGGTTGTTCGAGCCCATCAGCAGGGAGCCCCCTGGAATCCAAACCATGTCCCTGGCGGGAGGCCGGCCGGGGGGCTTGCGTTCCCCCAAGCCGGTCATGGCTGGGGCAGGGCGGGGATTGGAAAGGCCCATCGGCGTCAGCCGGCGACTGATGGGATCAATTACAACCCTGCACGGAGACCCGATAGCTAAATCCCAGGGAACCGGGGTCACTGCTGGCCCCCACCTTGAAGTTCATCTGCTTGGCCTGCTTGCCGGGCACGGCCTGGAAGGGTCCAAACATGCGACCGGTGCCGATGGGGGGATTCATGGTTTCGTTGATGACCTGCAGAGATGATCCATCAGCGAATTTCATAAATCCTTCTACGGGATACTTAGCCTTGGTATCAGAAGAATTGGCGGTGAAGAAGAACTTGTAGCTTTGGAAGGGGCGATCTATCAAGAAGTCGGTGTCCCAATTCGTTTTTCCCAACAACTTGCCCCGGCCCACTGACTTGGCCACTACCGGGCTGGTTCCATCGCCACCGATTGGCTGGAGGAACACACATTTTTCGGCGGCCAAAGCTGGCGAGAGACTGGTCGCTGTGAGCAGCAGGGCCGAGCTGATCAGGGCGGTTGTCCGCTGGCTAACCATCGCAGGAAGGGTGCGAGACATCATTTGCGTGATTGAACTCAGTAGCGATGTCATTTTCAGCGTTGCAGTCAATTTTCGCGTTGATTGCATTGGTGTTGGCACGGGAGCCCTCCTTGAACCGATCAACAAATCCAGCTTAGCCAGCCATGATTCGTCAAATCGCCAATACCGGCTGCTGCTGCAACTGCCTCCTGCGCCCGTCCAACGCTGCTAACTTTCGAATCCCCTTGCGGCACCTTTTTGAGTGGACCGCCGCCCGGCTTCCCTTCCCCTGCCTCCGAGAGGCCCATCTCGGCAGTATCCGAGCGGGGATTGGCGTCGTCGTTGTCCTTGCGCCAGTTGCTCGACAGCCTCAGCGGCGAACAACGTCGCAATCAGGAGGTGTTGGCTTCCCTCGCCTTTGCCCTGCGCAGCTTTACCAACCTGCAGCGCTTTCTTGAGCTGGTGCCCCTGGCCGCTTCGCGGTTGGTGCAGGCCGAGGGCAGCCTGCTGGTGGTCTTCCATGACGACGGCAGGCTGTGGCGAGACCATCTCAAGGCCACGGCTGGCGACCGTATCGGCGAGGTGTTGCGGCAAATCGCCGCCCTCCCCGATGGCCCGTTCACGGCCCAGGCAAGTGGGGAAGCCGTCGTGGCGACGCTGGACTCCCTGGTCCGTCGCCTGGTTGGTCCGGCCCAGGTGATGTCTACCTCCATCGTGGCCCGCAATCGCCAGCGGGGACGCTTGTATGTTTTCAGTGGCCGGAGGGGCTACTGCTGGAGCGAGGTGTATCGCCGCCACCTCCAGCTCGTGGCCGATCTCACCGGGGTGGCCTTGGAGAACGAGATTCTCCAAGAGGACAGGCGCCGCCACGAACGCCTGGATCGTCAGCTGAGCATCGGCGCGGAGATCCAGGCCCAGTTGCTGCCGGACCGCTGCCCCGTGATCGAGGGCGTTGATCTGGCGGCCCGTTGTCGACCCGCTTTCCAAGTGGGTGGCGATTACTACGACTTCATTCCTGCTCGACCCGAGTCCAGCGGCAACCAGCGGGAACGGGAACGTTGGGGCCTGGTGATGGGGGATGTGATGGGCAAGGGGGTGCCGGCAGGCCTGCTGATGACTTTATTAAGGGGGATGCTGCGGGCGGAGGTGAGCCGGGGTCTGGCCCCAGATCGCATCCTTGCTGACCTGAACCGATTGGCCCAGGACGATCTAGCCCATTCCCACCGCTTCGTCAGCCTCTTCTATTCCGATTACGACCCGCCCAGCCGCCGCTTGCGCTATGCCAATGCAGCACACAATCCACCCCTGCTCTGGCGTCGTCAGACAGCCCAGGTAGAGAGGCTGGATGCACCGGGAATGTTGATCGGGCTGCAGAGCGAAACCAGCTATGGCTGCGGCCAGACTCGCTTGGAACCCGGCGATGTAGTTCTGTACTACACCGATGGCGTTACAGAAGCCACGGGCTTGAGTGGCGGTCGGTTCGATGAGGATCGGCTGCTGCGGGCTTTTCAGGTGAGCTGTGGCCGCGGCAGTGGCGCCCAGGAAATCCTCGATCAACTTTTTGGTCGCTTGGACCGGTTTGTGGGGGCGGATCGCGCCCTCGATGACGATGCCTCGATCGTTGTGTTCAAACTGCAGCAACAAGTGGTTCTGCCTTCTCTGCCAGAGGCTGACGCCGAGCCCCTGCGACGGGTGCCAAGCTGAACCCCCCTAAGCCTTGCCATGGTGGCCGACGCTTCGATCCGTTCCCAGGCCTCCGGCGTCACGGGTGGCACGGCGGCCGGCTGGAGCGACCGCTTTGAGCAGGGACTCCATCCCGCCATCGAGCGCTTCAATGCCTCGATTGGCTTTGACCTGGCCCTGCTCCAGGAGGATCTGGACGGCTCCATCGCCCATGCCCGCATGCTGGGCAACAACGGAGTGATCACCCCGGAGGAGGCCAGCCGCCTCATTGAGGGTCTGGAGGCCATCCGGGCCGAGGCGGCAACCGCAGACTTCCGACCCGGCCTTGAGGCTGAGGATGTCCACTTCGCGGTGGAACGGCGCCTCATCGAACATCTGGGGGACCTTGGCAAGAAGCTGCATACCGGTCGCAGCCGCAATGATCAGGTGGGCACCGATGTGCGTCTCTGGTTGCGCCGCCGCAGTGACGAGGTGGACCAGGCCCTGGTGCGCCTGCAGCGGGCCTTGCTGGCCCAGGCCGAGGCCCACGCTGACACCCTGATTCCCGGTTATACCCACCTGCAGCGAGCCCAGCCCATCTGCCTGGCCCACCATCTGCTCGCCTACGTGGAAATGGTCGAAAGGGATCGCCAACGCTTGGCGGATGGACGTCGCCGCCTCAATGTCTGTCCCCTGGGGGCTGCGGCCCTGGCCGGTACCCCGGTGCCGATCGATCGCCGTGCCACTGCGGCCGAATTGGGGTTTGGCGCGATCTATGCCAACAGTCTTGATGCCGTCAGCGATCGGGATTTCGCGGTGGAATTCATGGCCACCGCCAGTTTGGTGATGGTGCACCTCAGCCGTCTCAGCGAGGAGGTGATCCTTTGGGCCAGCGAGGAGTTTGGTTTCGTCAGCCTCACCGATCGCTGCGCCACCGGCAGCAGTTTGATGCCCCAGAAGAAAAACCCCGATGTGCCCGAATTGGTGCGGGGCAAGAGTGGCCGGGTCTTCGGCCATCTGATCGGGCTGCTGACCATGATCAAGGGCCTGCCCCTGGCCTACAACAAGGATTTTCAAGAAGATAAGGAGGCCCTTTTTGATGGCGTAAGCACCACCTTGGCCAGCCTGGAGGCGATGGCGATCTTGATGGAGGAAGGCCTGGAGTTCCGGCCGGCCCGGCTCGAGGCGGCGGTGGGTGCCGATTTCGCCAATGCCACGGATGTGGCGGATTATCTGGCCGTCCGCGGGGTTCCTTTTCGGCAGGCCTATCAACTGGTGGGTGCCCTGGTGAAGACCTGCCTCGCTGAGGGGATCCTGCTGCGGGACCTGCCTCTGGAGCGCTGGCAGGCCCTCCATCCTGCTTTTGATGCCGATATCCATGCCACCCTCGAGCCGAGACGGGTGGTGGCGGCCCGTTGCAGTGAGGGGGGCACCGGTTTTGCCTTGGTGCGAGGCCAGCTGGACCTTTGGCGCCGTCGCCTGGCCGGAGAGATCACAAGCTAGGCGCAGGTTCTGCTGATTTCAACAAGGAGGGGAATCCTTCCTGTGCGGAGGATTAACGTGGGTGAGTTGTTGGCCTTGGCGCCACATCCATTTTCCGCGTTGGTCCCCTCTGGTTCTTCCGTGAGCATTTTCGTAGGCAATCTCCCCTTCCGCGCTGAGCAGGAAGACGTCACTGAACTTTTCGCCCCTTTTGGCGAGGTCGTGACCTGTTCCCTTCCCCTTGAGCGGGATACCGGACGCAAGCGGGGCTTCGCGTTTGTTGAAATGGCCGATCCCGAGGGCGAGAACCGCGCCATTGAGGCTCTCCAGGGAGTCGAGTTGATGGGACGTCCTCTGCGCATCAACAAGGCTGAACCCCGGCCCGCGGGCGGCGGCGGTGGTGGGGGGGGCGGTGCCCGCCGTGGCGGCTATGGCGGCGGCGGCGGCGGTTATGGCGGCGGCGGCGGCGGTGCCGGTTATGGCGGTGGTGGTTACGGCGGCGGCGGTTACGGCCGTGGCGGTGATGCTGGGGTTGAGCGGGGCTCCGGAGCCCGCGGCTGGGAAGATCGCAGCCACGGCGGCGCAGACAGCTTCGATCCCGGTCGTGCCCGTCGTCGCCGCAGCGGCGGGGGCGGAGATTATCCCGGCGCTGAAGGCTGACCCAGGGGCCTAGAGCCCCCGGGCTTCCAGTTTTTGGGCAGCCGCTATCAACACTTCGGGTCCCGCGTCCCGCCGGCAGGCCTCCTGGGTTATGGAGTTACGCCACTGGCGTGCTCCGCCCACCCCCTGCACAAGGTGCACCAGGTGTCGGGCAATGGGCCACAGGAGACCTCCCCTGGAGCACCACCGCTCGGCATGGGGCACCAGGCCCCTGACAACCGACGCGGCGTTGGCTTCCTTTCCGGCTTGGCCGAACACGACCTGGTCTACCGCCTTCCAACGCAGGGGATGGCCGTAGACGGCGCGACCCACCATGACCCCGTCCATCTCCACGGAGCCATAGTTGGCTTGGGAGCCTGGGGTACTTGCTAACACCGACAGGCAATCTTCCAAGGTTTCCAGGCCCCCATTGAGCTCGATCAGCAGGCCGGGCCTGGCTTGTTTGAGCTGCTGCACTAGGTCCCAGCGCAGGGGGGGCACGGTTCGGTTTTGATGGGGGTCCAGACCCTTGAGCCAGGCCTTGCGGGCATGGACGCTGAATCGGCTGGCGCCGCCGCTGGCCACCGTGTCCACAAACTGGATCAGCTCAGCGAAAGAATCACGTTCGTCGATGCCGATGCGGTGCTTCACCGTGACCGGGAGGCCACTGGCCTGGACCATGGCCTCCACGCAATCGGCCACCTGTTCGGGTTCGGCCATCAGGCAGGCGCCGAACCGCCCTTGAACCACCTTGGCACTGGGACACCCCACGTTCAGGTTGACCTCGTCGTAGCCCCACTCGGCTGCCAGGGCCGCAGTTTGGGCCAGAATTTTTGGGTCGTCGCCCCCGAGCTGCAGGGCCAGGGGTCGCTCGATCGGATCACAGCCCAGCAACCTTTCCAGTCGGCGCTGCCGTTCGCTGGCATCGGCACCGGCCTCCTGAAGAATGTGATGGATGGCCCTGGCCACCACCATTTCGCTGTAAAGCAAGGCACGGCAGCTGATTTGGCGCATCAGCACCCGGAAATGCCGATCCGTGCAGTCGAGCATCGGCGCCACACTGAAGCGGTAAGCCTGTTCCATGCACCCATGCTGCCTAACCAGACGTCGGTCCTCGTGGCCGGTGGCGGTCCGGCCGGATTCATGGCAGCTATCACGGCTGCCGAAGCCGGGGTCAAGGGGGTGTTGATCCTGGAGGCCACTGCCGAGCCCCTGCACAAGGTGTTGATCAGTGGCGGCGGCCGTTGCAACGTCACCCATGCCTGTTGGGAACCCCGGGTACTGGTGGGCCACTATCCCCGGGGCGGCAAGGCCCTGTTGGGTCCTTTTTCCCGTTTCGCCACCGCAGACGCGGTGGCTTGGTTTGCCGCCCGGGGGCTGACCTTGGTGGAAGAGGCCGATGGACGGCTGTTCCCTGCCACCCATCGCTCCGCCTCCGTCGTCGCCGCATTGCGGCGCCTGGCCAGTGCTGCTGGTGTCAACCTTCAGTCAACCCAGGCCTTGCAGACGGCCTCAGTCGAAGATGGCGTTTTTCGGCTTGGTTTGCGCGATGGCGGGGTTGTGATGGCGGATCGGTTGGTGTTGGCGACCGGCAGCCACCCCAGTGGCCACCGTATTGCCCGCGCCATGGGACACACGATTGTGCCGCCTGTCCCCTCGCTGTTCAGCCTCAGCCTTGATGCGCCTTTGCTGCGCCAATTGGCAGGGGTGACAATGGATCCGGTGGGATTGCGGCTTTTCCCCCCCAGCGATCAAGGCAGCCTCCCCTGCCGCGGCCAGGGGGCTGGGGAAATGCTGCAGCGGGGTGCTGTGCTCATCACCCACTGGGGGCTGAGTGGTCCGGCCAGCTTGCGTTTGACCGCCTTCGCGGCCCGTCGATTGAGGCAATGGGGCTATAAAGCCACCCTTGAGGTGGATTGGACCGGCGGGTTGTCCCAGGTTGAACTGGAGAACCTCTTCAGCGAGGCCCGCCGCCAGCAGGCCCGCCGACAACTGGGCAGTTGGCGTCCCTGGAGCGCCCTTAGCAGGCGGCTCTGGTGGTCCCTTTTGGAGAGCCAGGGCGTGGCCCTGGAGCTGCGCTGGGCTGATCTTTCCGGTCCAATCCAGCGGCAATTAATTCAGTCCCTGCGAGCCAGCCGCTACCCCGTAGTTGGAAGGGGCCCCTTCGGCGAAGAGTTCGTGACCGCCGGCGGTGTGCCCCTGGCTGAACTTCGGTCAACCACCTTTGAAAGTAGATCCCAGAAGGGACTTTATTTTGCCGGCGAAGTGCTGGATGTGGATGGGGTGACCGGCGGTTTTAATTTTCAGCATTGCTGGACTAGTGGCTGGTTAGTGGGAGGTGCTTTGGCGGCTGATGTGCAGCAGTATTGAGCTAGCGAATATTTTCGAACACTGAGAACATCGGCAGGTACATTGCCAATAGAATGGCCGCCACAATTCCGCCAACTAAGATAATCATGGCGGGTTCGATCAGAGAAGTAAGCAGCTTGATAGTGGTGCTGATTTCATCCTCATAAAAGTCGGCTACCTTGGAGAGCATGTCATCCATATTCCCGGTTTCCTCACCCACCCCAAGCATACTGATGGCCAGCTCGGGGAATAAATTTTTGCTGCCTAATGCGGCGCTCAGCGGCACCCCTTCACTGACGTCCTGCCGGCTGGCTTTGATGGCATCACTCATGACACTATTACTCGTGGTTTCATAGAGAAGATCCAGAGCCATCAAAATAGGCACGCCAGCTTTCGAGAGGGAAGCCAAAGTTCGACAGAACTGGGCAGTAACTGTTTTTTGAATCAGGTCGCCAAACAGTGGAAGCTTTAGTATCAGTCGATCAATTTGTCGGCGCCCGAAAGGTGTCCGGTAAAAGCGGGCAAGAAAGACGAAGGCCAGTATTAGGGCTGCAGCTAGCAGCAGGGCACCGGCAGAGCGAAGAAAGTCACTTAGGGTGACCATGAAAAGAGTAAAAGCGGGAAGTTCTGCATTGAGCAACCTGAAGGTATTGGCAAAGCTTGGAATCAGGAATATTGTCATGCCAAGAAATACTAGAATGGCCACTACAAAAACTGTAATGGGGTAGCCAAGGGCCCCTTTGACTTGGTTCTGCAGTTTGGAGTTTTGCTCTAGTAGCAAGGCCAGCCGACGTAGCGTTTCATCGAGTACACCACCGGCTTCACCGGCTTCGACCATGGCAATAGTGAGATTGTCGAACACCCGCGGCCATTTCCGCATAGCCTTTGCCAGGCTTTCACCCTGGTTCACATCCTGGATCATACTTTTGAGCGCCCTGCGAAATAGGGGCGGCTTTTGCTGTCTTTGAATCATGTCAAGACTGCGAAGAATTGGCACCCCTGCATTAACCATCGTTGCCAGTTTGTTGGCAAAAATCGCCTTGTCGCTGATGGTGACTGGTTTTTCCAGCCAACGTTTCCAGTCCTTCGGGTCCCTTGGCTTTTGCTCAACAGGGGTGAGGCTGCGAGAGCGGCTGAGGGTTGTGTATGTCACCCCTCGGCGCCGCAGGACCCGGCGGGCTGCCGCCGGATTCTCGGCTTCCAGCTTGAACTCGCGCTGTTGACCAGACTTGGTTCTGTAAGTTGCCGTAAAGTTGGGCATGGGCGGATACTGGGTATTCAGTGGCAGGGTTAGTTGACAGTCACTTATTCAGCCAATTCGAATAGACGTTCTAGTTCATCTGATCGTCCAGACTTGGCCAGCGCTTCCGCCTTGCTGATACGTCCTTCCTGGGTCAATGTTGCCAGAGCTCTTTCCAAGGTTTGCATTCCTTGATTAGCCCCTGTTTGGATTTGTGAATAGATCTGAGCTGTCTTGGCTTCGCGGATCAGGTTGGCGATGGCAGGGGTATTCACCATGATTTCCTGGGCCATTACGCGGCCAAAAGATCCTTTGATGATTGTAGTGTTATTGCATAGGGTTTGACTGAACACAGCCAACAGACTGCTGCTCAATTGCACCCGGATTTGGGCTTGTTGGCCCGTGGGGAAAACGTCAACCATCCTGTCGACGGTCTGGGATGCGGAACTGGTATGCAAAGTGCCAAGCACTAAGTGGCCAGTTTCGGCTGCGGTAATGGCAAGTTGAATGGTTTCAAGGTCCCGCATTTCACCGACCAAAATCACGTCTGGATCTTCCCGTAGGGCGGCACGCAGCGCGTTGCCAAAGCTGCGGGTATCTTCGTTGACTTCCCGTTGATGGATGATCGATTTGACATTTTTATAGGAAAACTCGATCGGGTCTTCAATGGTAATGATGTGTTCTGATCGCGTCTGGTTGATTTGATTCAGCACCGAAGCAAGAGTTGTTGATTTGCCTGATCCAGTCGGTCCCGTCACCAGCACCAGTCCGCGGGGCGAACGGCACACCTGCTCGAGGATCGGGGAGGAGCCCAGCTCGGCAAGGCTGGGGATGTGGCTGCCTAGAGCACGCAAACAGGCAGCGTAGGTGCCACGTTGACGATAAACATTGATCCGAAAGCGCCCAACTCCGCGGAGCCCGTAGGAGCAATCTAGTTCCCAGTTCTGTTCCAGTTGCTTGCGCTGGGCATTGCTGAGCAGCGAGAAAATCAGCCGACTGCAATCATCATCTGTCAGAGACTCCTCGTGGATCGGACGCAACTTGCCGTTAAAACGGCCATAGGGGGGTTGACCTGCGGCCAAATGGAGATCACTGCCACCAGCTTTGACTAGATCGACCATCAGATCTTCGATCATGACTTCATTCATCGATCTAACTCCGTGTTACGAGACAGTAGGGGCATTCCAACCATTCGTCTTGGAGACCTGCTCCGCAACCTTTGCAGGTGAGGGTGCTGAGGGCCCTGGCCTGGCGTTCGGATTCCAGGCCCGTATCGGTGAGCAGCATGCGTTCAACTTCTTCGAGACTGGTCAAGCC